>Ga0209751_10000094_pt1 | contig 87314 bp, 108 predicted proteins | sample RifCSP13_1_FD_184019 | JGI IMG/M metagenome (GOLD analysis project Ga0209751, IMG submission 184019) | Soil microbial communities from Rifle, Colorado - Rifle CSP2_sed 13_1 (SPAdes) (version 2) | ecosystem: Environmental > Terrestrial > Deep subsurface > Rock core/Sediment | place: Rifle...
CAAAACTACGATGAATTAAAAGAATGGTTTTCCAAATGGCTTCATGAGTATAACTATGAAAGGCCACACTTGGGAATAAACCTGAAAACACCATATGAAGTTATTGCAAATGTCCTGCTAGGTTAAGGGAGAGCGAAGATTACTTTATTACCTTAATTTTTCCTACATCCATCAACCAGCCCGCATTCTTTCCCTTTATGGTTTCGCCCCATACCTGAACTTTTTTACCGGTAAATTTATCCAAGTCAATAACGGTTGAGGTTAGATAAACGTACTTATCCTCACCCAAATTACGATCCAGGTGATGAGTTCCTTCACCTTTAATTCCTCCTACTACCAAAGTCCCTTCGGCACTATCCCTGAACGTAGATTCATCTGCGACACCTGCTTCCGTTGCTTCATTTTTGGCTTCTGAGGATACTTCGGGTGCAGTGTCACTTTTTGCTTTCATACTTCCGGATAACAACCATCCCGTACCAACACCCGCTAAAACCACCAGGAACGCAACAACAGCCATCGTTAAAGAACTTTTTGAAAATTTTCTCTTGGGAAAATCCTTTACTAAATCCTTATTTTGTGCCGGCGGTTGAGATGCAACAACCGGAGGTTGTGACTGTGCGTTAGTTGGTTCCATCGTAATTTAATATATCATAAAAGATAGTAAATGGTTAATGGTCAATTGTTAATAGTTAATGATCAATGATTAAATTTTTAATTCCGCCTCAATAAATTCATCTAACTCTCCGTTTAAAACAGCCTCAGTATTACCCGTCTCAACTCCAGTCCTCAAATCTTTGACCATTTTATAGGGATGCAGCACATATGAGCGGATCTGCGTCCCCCAGGATGCCGGATGATATTCTCCTTTTATATCCTTCCGCTCTTTATCTTCCCTCTCCTGCTCTTTTGCCCAAAGCTTAGCCCGCAGCAAATCCATTGCATACCTTCTGTTTTGTTCCTGAAAGCGCTCAGTTTGGGCGGTCACTACAATTCCGCTCTTGATATGCTTTAATCTCACTGCGGTTGACACCTTTTGCACATTTTGACCACCCTGGGATGAAGCGCGGAAAAATTGCCATTCCACATCCTCATCCTTAATTTGAATGTCAGGCAGGTCCATCTCAGCCAACTCCGGTAAAACCTCAACAAGCGCAAATGAAGTTTGGCGAAGTTTATCTGCATTAAAAGGGGATTGTCTTACCAATCTATGTGTTCCGGCTTCACCTTTAAGGTATCCGTACGCATAGGCACCTTCGATTTTAAAAGTAACACTTTTTATGCCTGCTTCTTCACCTTCCGACACATCAATCGTTTGGACTGCCCAGCCCTTCTTCTCACAATACCTCAAATACATTCGGTAAAGCATATTCGCCCAATCCATCGCTTCGGTCCCGCCTTGGCCCGCATGGATTGAAAATAGAGCATTTCTTTGATCATAAGTGCCGGAAAGAAAAGATTTCAGTTTTAATTTAGTAACTCTGCTTTCAAGCTGGTTAATGTCTTTTTCGAGATCGTCTGAAAGCTGTCCTGCATTTGAAAGCGAAACTAGTACGTCAATTTCACCGGTTAGTGCATCAAGTTCATCCATTTCATTGCGTAAATTCCCGATCATCTGCATAACCGATCTTGCATTCTGCTGATCATGCCAAAAAGAAGGATCGGTTGATTTAGCCTCCAGTTCTCTAATTTGTAATCTTTTATCGTCGAGCTTAAGAGTATTTTTCAACTCACTTAAATCTTTAGCCAAAGTCTCAATTTTTACTTTTAAATCGTACATCAGGATAAGTATACCAAAGAAGCTAGAGAGGTTTGCAGACTGAATTGAAAAATTTTTCCTTCTCTTCGATAGACATCATATTATAATATTTTTCAACTTCCACACTTTTGACATTTGCAGGAACTTCATCTTCTACTCCTAAGACTTTTACCATTCTTGCTCTCCCAATGTCTAGAATAGTACTTAAGGGTTTCGGAACACTTCGAAGTCCGAGTACCTCGGTAAATATCGTCCTCCCACCAACCAACAAAAAGCCTTCGATAATAATTGCCAACAAAAAGCCCCAAAATAGCATCGAAAAGGAGTGTTTACCCAAATGCCAGTTCACATATAACCACCTCATCCTGGCTAAGGTAAAGACTAAAAGAAAAAGAAGAATTATTATTGTTCCCGCTTGCCAATACGTCGGTTCGATATATACCCTTCCGACTTTAAAAGGAGTTAAGGTTCGGCTCAAAAAATCAACCAAAGGAGTAAATCTTTGCATTAGCTTAATAATATCACCTTCAACCTGCAGAATAAAAAACCAAATGACAAGGTGAGACCTTGTCAAGAAAATTATTCGACTTTGAGAAGCTCGATTTCGAAGACGAGTGTAGAATTGGCAGGGACAGGACCCGTTTCCCTGTCACCATAACCAAGAGCAGGTGGAATAGTGAGCTTTCTCTTCCCGCCTTCTTTCATACCGACAACACCCTGATCCCAACCGGGTATTACCTCACCCGCTCCCAAACCAAACCTAAAAGGCTGGTTCCTATCATATGAACTGTCAAATTTCGTTCCGTCTGTTAAAGTTCCCAGATAATTAACACTGACTTTGTTACCACTCTTCGCCTCCTTACCCGTACCGACTTTTAAGTCTTCTATCTTTATTTCGGTATTAGTTGCAGTCGTATCGGTCACTTGAGTCACCTCCTCTTTATCTACTTTAGCAGATCTCGACCCGATTATTAATAAGGAACTAACCAATATTGCACTCATAACTAAAACAAATACTCCAATAATGGTTAAATTTTTCCTGTTAAACACTATTTTTGTGTTATTTTCCATGAAGGTAATTATACTGCAATTTTTCCATGAGGATTGAGTAGAATCTTAAGTTGTGAATGGTCGACAACCTTAGCGCACTCATATCACCAATTCTAAAAAGATGCGCTAGATACGAGCGTGAGTAATGCTTGCAGAGAAGACAATCGCAAGCCGAAGATATTGGATTTTTATCTGCGAAATACATTTGCTTGTCAGGAACGTAGTATCTGTAAAATTTATCCGAATCCAAATTAATTTCATCAATTGATTTAGCGGTGTATACATACAGTCTTTTGTGTCTAGCGTCGCGCGTAGGTAAGACACAGTCAAAAATCCGATAACCCATTTTAACAAGCTTTACAATTTCATCAGGCTTTCCGATTCCCAAACCATACAGCAGGCAACTTTTGGGTGAGTTTGTTGCTATCAGCTCCGCTATCTCATAATCAAATTTTCCTGACTCATTAATTGGCCAACCCCCATAACCTAACCCGTCAAAGCCTATCTTAACCAGTTCTTCACAACAGTATTTTCTTAAATCTAAATATTTTCCTCCTTGAACCACGCCTATAATATAGGGTTTATAATCTTTGGTTGTATGTTCATCAAAATATTTCTTACACCTAATAGCCCAGGAAATCGTTCTTTCAACGGATTCTTTTGCTTCCTCATAAGTTGCTGACATTGGAGTAAAATCATCCAAAACAACCACCAAGTCAGTTCTTAGGAGAAGCTGATATCCAATAGACTTTTCCGGTGTTAAAAGTATTTTTTTGTTCTTAGAAGTATGAATGGCTATACCAACATCACTAACCTTGCCCTTCCCTGATTTGGATTTAATAATACTCATAATTTGAAAGCCGCCCGAATCTGAAATTACTGCACCTTTCCAGCCCATAAATTCTCTTATACCGTCAAATTTTTCAAAAATAGTATTACCCAACTCTCTATATAGATGATAGGTATTCACTAAGACCCCCGGGGTTGAAGTCGCCTCGATATCCAAAGAGTCCAAAGTTTTTACTACCGACTGGGTTGCATCAGGAAAGAAAAGAGGTAAGAGAATATTCCCCACAGAAGATTTAAAATAGTTTTTCATGAGAGCTAATTATACACCGGATTTAGTTTTGTTTAAGTAAGTGTAGGGCACCATACAATCCCGCATGATCGCCTAGAGTGGATTTCTTAATAATTGGGATTTCGGGAAAAACATTGAAAACCTCTTTAAACTTTGCCGTCAGCGAATCTATAGAAAAGTAATCTGATGCGACAACCCCACCACCCAAAACAATAATATCCGGAGACCAAAATACAGATACATTAGTTAACCCGATAGCAAGATGATGATAAATTTCCTGCCAGATATTGTCATCTTTTAAATCCATCGGACTAATGTTATATTTTTTTTGTATTGACGCTCCTCCAATTAATCCCTCTAAATCAATTAACCCTTTTTGGCCAACTTCCAAAATTTGATGGCCTGGCTCAAACCCATAATTACTCACATCAATTCTTTTATTAACTATCCGCGCCCCGCCAACTCCGGTACTGACTGTGATAAAGGCTACTATTCTCGCTCCCTTTCCTGATCCGAAAACCGCCTCACCCAATCCGTCAAGGGCTGCATCATTTTCAAGATAAACTTCCTTTGTGCCGACAATTCTTGAAAGCGAACTTTTCAGATTTTTTCCGATCCAACCAGCAAGATTTGGAGAAAATGTCAAAGTAGTTTTTTCGCTATTCAAAACGCCGGCAATACCTCCCACTACTTTCTGGATCCCGATTCCCTGAGATTTTACATATTCCCCAAACATTGTGATCCCGCTTTCAAAATCCTCGGGAGTGTCTTTTATCTCAAATGACATAAAATTCTCACCGTCTCTTGAGATAGCCAATCGAGTTTTAGTCCCACCTATATCAAATAGTAAATACATAAGATATAACTTATAACTCAAAACTATTTACTGTTTTTCCCAAGGGGGTAGCATGCTTTACAAATCCCCAATTCTTCAAGTTTTTCCAAATACTTGATGATGACGAGAACATATTGGGCATGGCTCCATATTAAAGGAGATGCTGAGAGCTCCTGGCCAGTATACGCATTGAGCTGTTCGGGCAATACTCCGGAAGGTTGGGCTTTTTGTGTTACCCAAGTAAAATCCTTAACGACATCGGGAAGTTCGCTTTGTTTTTTAAGAAAATCAATATTATATTCAGTTTCCCATAGTGTCGTTACAATCCACGGGTTACCCGGAATATTACCGCCCGGATTATGGTATTGGTCACCTTCAAATCTGGCTAACCCTCCCACCCCGCCCTTAACCCCAAGCTTTTCTTTTGTAATCTCAAATGCTTTTTTAAGTCTCGGATCATTATATGCTAAAACACCAAATTTATAGATGCCATAAACACTCGACATATCGAGTGTTTTATCAATAACAATACCTTGTTTTTCCAAAGCTACAAGCTTATAAAAATAACCTCCTTTATCGTCATATAAATATTTTAAAATCGCATCTTTGATTTTTTCGGCCGTAGCTTTATATTTCGCAGCACTTTTATCTTTCCCCAAAACTTCAGCAAATTTTGAAGCAACAACTAATGCCCCATAAACCGAGGCTGCTGTAAAAGTTGAAACGCCATATTTCATCTCCCATAGATCGTAACTTTCCTTTGGAAGTAAAGTTTTTTCATCAATATAATCCGCCATAAACTCAGCAGCTTTTTTAATTAGCGGATTATACAGACTCTCGATAAACTCCAAATCCTTTGACATCTCAAAATGCGTCCAAAGAGCATAGATTACGAGAGCTGTTTCATCTTCCTGAATGGGAAGATTTTTAATTCCTTCGTGCACCCAAGGATGCCAGGACGATCCAAGAGCATGATCGGGTCGATATTTATGCATAAAGAAACCTTCGGGAGAAATAATATCCCGGCAAAACTCAAAAAAGCGTCTGGACGCATTAAAATCCCCGGATTTAACCAAAGCTAGGTTTGCAAAAGCAGCGTCTCGCGGCCAAACGTATGAGTAAGTATCCCGCCCATACTGGAGCATATCCGAGTCACCCGAGGCAATAATAGCTCCGTTATAGCTTACATGGGTTCTGATAATAAGAAGTGACCTTTTAAACTCATTAATAATTGTGTCACTCAATGAATAAAAACTGAAATTTTGATTGTCTACCCAAGCTTGCCAATAATCTTCCGTACTTTTTATAATATCCCCAGGTGTTCTCTCTTTGACAAGTTTGTTAAGTGCTTTGACATTTAATATAGACTTGCCGATCGTCATCCAGTAGTAAAAAGTCTTTTTATCCCGTGCTCCTATATCCAAGCTTATTCCTATTATGGAATCCACCTGCCCGTGTTCTATCGGATTCTTACTTAATTTACCATCCTCGGCGTCCTTAAAAGTTCCATCTTTGCCTTCAATACCTATTAGTCCGACGCTGTAATCGTCAAACCCACGACCATCGCATTCTATATTTACAAGAAATACGCGCCTCCCCTTATAATGAATAATTACATTATCTTCAGGATCATAATAAGATGTATCACCCTTTTGAGTCTGGCTGATATTAAATTCCTGATTAAAAAATACTTTTACCGTTCGTCTGACATCGAACAGGTTCTCAACACCAATCTCTCTTACAAAAATGTTCTTTTCGTTATAAACGACATCGTTAAATACAAACTTAAGCCCCAAATCCTGACTTTCTGCGCTTACATTCACAGCCATGGTGCCATCTACGCTTCTAACCTTTACATCCCAAACCTGATCGGAAAACCAACTCAATCTATCGTTAGCCCAAACTCCTATTTTATGAGCCATATCCCGGCCTATGTGATTTTCAAGTCCCGGATAATGGTAGTAAAGGTCTTTAATCTGACCGAAATGGTCATAACCGATTAATACTTTTCCGTTACCGAGTACAGCAGCTTTAGACATTTTTCACTCTCCTTTTCCTGGTCGCCTTTGTCCTTAACTTAAGATCACTCAGCGCGCTCATATAACTGATAAACGCATCATAAGGAGATTCGTAGGGGTTAAAATATTTATGCACATCGCCATCAGAGAACCATTTTGTACACATATAATAAAAATGGTCCGATGTTTGGAGCCTGCGCCAGTCTTGAATAATTTTGGGGTTTCCGGTATCTAAGATCTTTTTTTCCATTTTGTATAAAAGCGTAAGAGCAGACGATTGAATAGAATTACCGACCCACGCAGACAGATCTCTTTCCGTATCTGCCCATGTTACAACACCGGGAACGTCAACCTCATCCATTGCCGGATATTTTTTTACAGCCTCACTGGGCGTCACAAAATTATTGTCTTGGTGTTTTAATATTTCTGACGGCAAGTGCTCTAAAAACCCAAAAATGCCCTGTTCCTTCCATTGATGTTCACCAAAAGTTTCATAATCCATAAAAAGATTAACTATCTGGCCATTGCCGTTTATTGCATCAACCCACCGCGCAAACTTATCCGCGGTCAGCGGCCATTCTTTCCAGCTTTTCTCTGAAAACCTGAATGCGATATCGTCCGATAATTTATAATTTTTAAGAAGCAGTTTAATTTTTTTAGTACCTGTCGGTTGATAGACAAAATTCGGACTCCGCCAGCCGAGGAACGAATCCCAACCTTCAGCTAAAATGCCTTTATATCCCTTCGAATCAGCCCACATAGCCAAATCATTATTGTAAGCGAGCTCGGTGTTTCTGAAAACCTCAGATTCTACTTTGAACAGTTTCCATATTAAATCTTTATGCATGTTAACTTGGCTCTCAAATTCTGCCCTCGAGTAGAAAAACGCCAACGAGTGATAATAAGTTTCATTTAATATTTCAACTTGTCCGGTCTTTACCAAATCCCTAAATGAGCCTAGAACATGCGGAAGCTGGTCTTTAAGCTGTTCCAGAAAAACTCCCGAAAAAGAATAACTGAGACGAAGTTCAGGATATTTTTTCAGAAGTTTCAAGAGTAACTTATTTGCAGGCAGATAAGACTTATCAGCAACCTTCCTGAGAATTTTTTTATTATTAAGATTGGATTCACCTGTATCGTTAAAGTAGTCATGATCAGTCCCAACGTCAAAAATGCGGTATTTTTTAACCCGCATCGGCTGATGAACCTGAAAATAAAGACAGATAGAAGGCATCAATATAAATAACAAGTGATAAATGACAAATGGTAAATGGAAAATTTCATAGTAGTTGGTTATGACATCCTCCCTGCCTTTAAAGGCAGGGTTTCCTCTAAAGGAGGATGACATATAAGCGTTCAATTCATCCACGGGTCAAAACCCGTGGTTTTCTTGAATGCTTCTATAAATTCCAATACACTTGTCGGCTGATTTATCCCAATTGATAAGCGGAAGTTCCTTTGAACTTTCCTGTTTCAGCACTTTTTTCAATGATGGATAAGCAAGGACTGAAATAATTTTATTAGCCATCTCATCTGTATCCCAAAAGTCCACCTTCAGAACGTGTGATAAAACTTCAGCAACTCCTGATTGCTTAGATAAGAGGACTGGAGTTCCATTGGCTATCGACTCAAGTGCGGTTATTCCGAAAGGTTCAGAAACAGAAGGAATGACAAAAAGATCTGCTGACTGCCAAATTCTATTCTTCTCCTCACCTCTTAAAAAACCGGTAAAAAGAAAGTTATCCATAATACCCAAATTGCCCGCTTCAGCCATCATTTGCTCCTGCATATCGCCGGATCCGACTACGACAAATATTGTCTTTGGTCGATGTTCTAGAACCGTCTTTGCAGCCCTGACAAAATATTCCGGTCCTTTCATTAGGGTAATTCTCCCTAAAAAGAGCACGAGTTTGTAATTTAATTTTTTCATCGCGGCCAAAGCCGGGGGAAGTCTTTTCCTGGAAATTTCTTCAATCCCATTATGAACTACGGTTATCTTATTTGGGTCTATCGCATAATTATTAACCAAGATATTTTTTGTAAACTGACTGACGGAAATAACTTTATCCGCTTTTTCCATTCCCACTTTTTCAATATTATAGACAATAGGATTTAAATTATGACCACCCGTACGGTCCATTTCAGTCTGATGGACATGGGTCACGAAAGGCTTATTGCTTAATTTCTTGGCAACTATACCTGCCGGAAATGTTAACCAATCATGAGAATGTACTAGATCAAAGTTACACCTTCTCGCAATTTTTCCAATCTTTTCTGCGTATTCTAAAGCTCCACCTAAAAAATCGAACGGATTAATGTTTTTTCCATCCGTACCGAATTGTTTTGCCCATTCTGAGTATGTCACGTACGAGCTTAACATCATTTTTAAACTATCCTCAATGTCAGCAAAAACGACATCCATAAAATCAACATTGATATCAACTTTCTGGGGTAGAACGAAAGTAATTTTAACTCCCTTCTTTGAAAGCGCTTTTGCAAGCCCCAAACAAGCCTCACCGAGACCGCCACTATTAAAAGGCGGTAACTCCCAGCCAATCATCAATACACGAGGATTCATGATTTATGTGCACCAATTATTCCAGTATTAGACCTATGCATTTCGAAGTCAAGTACTAATAATAGTATACCGGTACATATTTGTACCGATGAATCAAGTTTGAGGCTAAAATTATTTTAGTATGTCGTCGATATTTTTATAACTTTGAGGCGGTTTAATGTCATTTATGTCATTACTTCTATAAAAGGTGATATCGTATGGTAAATCTAAATAATTACCGACTGAACCGACGTTATCTATATGCACAGATCCTTTAATTCTATATAGATCTCCCCCCTTAGCGACCCAGAGATCGCCCTCACTGAATTCTGCACCTCCGATAAACTTAAATAAATTTGGATTAAAAAAATTTACTTTTTCCGAAATTAGCCTTTTTAACTTATCTTTATTAACCTTATATTTAAAATGATAGCTAATGGCCCCGCGAACCCTATCAGAAGGCAGCTTGTCGGTTATTACTAAAGGAAAATTTCGGAACACCGAAAACTCGGACGAATCAGTAGATATATTGGGAGTATCACCAAGCTCATTTAAAATATTTTTGTTTTTCCAAAAATCGTTTTCAATTTTTATCCAACCACCCTGTAACTGCTTATCCACATAGTCCTTGTAAAGAAAATCATTTATCTTAAAAAAGATACTCGCATCCTTGTAAAGAAGATCAAAATTTACTACTTTTTTTCCATCGGTCAGTATATTTACTGCTGATTCGATATCTGCATTTCCGCTTAATCTGATTTGGCCATCTGTCACTATTCTGTAGTTTAGATGCGTTTCTTTTGACTTAACTATCTCCTCAATCGCGCCCTCCTGACTACCTAAATAATTACCGGAATTACTATCAAATTTTAAGTTTAAGTCCAAGGAATATTTAAACGCATCGGTCTGATTAATATTATGGAAAGCTCTTAAAAGAATTGCCTTGGGAGACAGATAGATAAAAAAATAGAAAAATATAAGTGTCGAGGCTAAAATCAAGGTAGTTAAAATCGAGAGTATCTTCAAAATAACTCCTTTTTCCGCGAGAAACTTCAGTAAGGAATCAATTTTAGCAGATGCCATAGTTAGGCTACTTTCTCCCAAGTGAATTCTCGAACGCCGCTACCCGGAATAAGTTTTATCCTGTCCCCTCCTGTAATCTGATTTTCCAGAATTGCCCGACTCACTAAATCACCTATATAGAGATCGACTATTCTTCGCATTGGACGGGCACCGAAAGCCGGATCATAACCATCAGCTGCTAACTTTATTGCAGCTTCTTCTGATACCTCGATATTTATATCCTGTTTCTTTAAGTTTTTTGCCAAATCCTCGAGAAGAAGCCGAGCTATTTTTACCAAATCATCGCGCGATAGCGGCTCGTAAACAATCACCCCATCAAAACGATTAATCAGCTCGGGGGAAAATATTCCTTTTTCAAGAACGTAATTAACAACTTCCTTTTGCAACTCTTCGCCTCTCACACCACTTGAAACCAATTGCCTAACATACTCCGCCCCTGCATTCGAAGTTGCGATAACAAAAAGGTGTCTGCAATTTATCCTTCTGCCGAAAGCGTCCGTAAGCATACCTTCATCGAGCATTGCTAAAAAGAGATTAAAAATATCTTTCGGCGCTTTTTCTATCTCGTCCAAAAGTAGTAACGATGCCGGGCGATTTTTTATGGCAGTAGTTAAAACTCCTGGCCTATTTCCGGCAACTGAGCCGATAAGCCGGGAAATACCCTCCGCCCCTGCATACTCCGCCATATCAAAACGTAAAATCTGATTTTCACTACCGTAATAAACAGACGCTAAAACTCTCGCCGTCTCGGTTTTACCAACACCGGTTGGCCCCATAAAAAGGAAGGATCCGATTGGTCTGTCGGGTTTAATCGCCCCGACACTCCTGCCGCGCATACTTTTTGCTATCATCGAAACAGCTCCCTCCTGATTGATCAATCTTTTGTGAATCAGTTCCTCCAGATTATTAAGACGGGTTTTATCTACTTCAGTTAATGCAGAAAAAGAAACACCCGTCTTTTCAGCCAAAACCGTATTTGCATCGCTAATTGTTACAACACCTCCTCCATTAAGTTTGCGGTAATTTACTATTGAGTCCAACAGCTCCAGCGCTTTTTCAGGAAAAGGTGTTTCAGTAATATAGCGGTCGGACTCTTCAAGAATCTTGCGAAGGGAGGGAACCGTAATTGTAATATTTGTTGAATACTCCCAATTTTTTGCCACCTCTATTAATATATCCATCGCAATTTCCATCGAAGGAGGCGTAACCTCAACGGTTTCAAAAAACTTTCGGAGTCGCAGGTTCCCAGCGACAAAACGTTCATATTCAACCGGCGAGGAGATAACAATCAGCTTAAGATTTCTTTTTTCCAAATACTCTTCGAAAACATCCGTAAAGTCATATCCTTCAACTTCCGGATTCGTCAGTCTTTGAATATCGCGAATTAACAGGATGATATTCCCTGCTGCCGAAGCTTCTCTGAAAATATGCGCAAGCCGGGTTTTTTTAGTATTAAGGTCAAACGATCCGGATAAAAGAGAGTTATAGTCAAATTCCAAAACTCTTTTAAAGGACATTTTTTCACCGAGCTCACCCGTTATTGCTTTTTGTGCAAATTCCAGGACAACAGTCTTTTTACCGACTCCGGGTTGACCAAGTAATATAATACTGCTTCCGCCTGACAGCACTCTCTCCATTCTTTTTACAACGTCTTCTCTTCCTATTAATTTATGTTGGAAGGGTTTTGCGCCTGTCAGATCTAATGAATATTGAGATAGTATCGGAATATAACCGAAGATAAGATCGAGTCCCAATCCCGGCCTGCCATAGTTCTCGTGATCGTCGAGGTGGGCTTGAAGTTTTCTTAAATCGTCCCACCATTTTGCCGTAAGCATTAGATCGTCAAAAATTAAAGACTTTTTGCTCAGTATATCTTCCCGCCAAACATTAATTTTTATAAACTTTTCTATAATATCCGTATATGATTGGGGTGTAAAATTGGGAATTTTTGACCGATCTAAAAATGTTATCTCTTTAAAATCACTAGCTGTCAGGCCTAGGTGATCTATCAGAAATTTTCCTGCCGGATTTACAAAAAATGACTTAAAGGGATCTTTTCCGCTTTTATAATCAGCCATTGTTTTCTTAACAAAAATACTCGGCCGCATTTGAAATCTGACATAAGCGGGTAAGCCGATAAAAGGGAGAATTAGCCAAACAAGAATTCCCACCCCACCGCCGACAAAAATAATAACTAAAGAAAATACTCCAATAATGAAAAGGGTAATCCTAACAACCGCACCAATTCCTCTTGATATCACATCAAATGTTAAGTTTTCGAAATATCTTGAAATATTAAATCCGGGTTGATTGTCGTCCGACTCAAGCCTTTTCCAGGGAGAAAAAAGTGTTTCCAAAAGTAATGGAAGTGAAAAATAGTGGTTAATAAATCTGAGACCATAGACCCATCTTTTAATATAAAAAGTGATCCCCTCACTATAATGCCAGCTCAAAAATTCCATACTTAAATATACCACAACTGGTAACACCGAGCTTCGGTATGCTACACTCGACACAACTAAAGTGAATACAAAAATTCCCAAGAAAATTTCATGGATAGAAAAAGAGATGCAAAATCTCCGTGAGAAGTCGCTGCTTATCAATTTCCGCGAGATTGAAAGTCCGATGGGAGCAAACTTGGTAATCGACGGCAAGAGTGTCCTGAACTTTTGTTCTAATAATTATCTGGGGCTTGCAAATCACCCGAAGATAAAATTAGCTGCCAAAAATGCAATTGATAAATTCGGGGTTGGACCGGGAGCTGTACGAACCATAGCGGGAACAAATAGCCTCCATAATGATCTTGAGAAGGCATTAGCCAAGTTTAAAAAAGCCGAAGACGTTATAATTTTTCAGTCTGGTTTTATGGCAAATTTGGCAACTATCCCCGCTCTTGTTGGGGAAGGGGATATTATCTTCTCGGATGAACTAAATCACGCAAGCATTATTGACGCTTGCCGCTTATCCAAAGCTGAAGTAATAAGGTATCACCACCTTGACACCAGCGATTTAGAGGAGAAATTTATTCAAACGAAGAAACAAAGTAACGAAGTAACGAAAAAACTTATTATTTCGGACGGCGTTTTTAGTATGGACGGAGATATTGCTCCCCTGCCTGAACTGACTAAACTTGCCGAAGAATATAGTGCACTCTTAATGGTCGACGACGCACACGGTGAGGGTGTTTTAGGGGGTAAAGGTCGGGGAATTACCGACCACTTTAACCTTCATGGAAAAGTAGATGTGGAGGTAGGAACAATGAGTAAGGCTTTTGGCGTAGTCGGCGGCATGGTTGCAGGAAGAAAATTAATAATTGATTGGTTAAGACAAAAAGCAAGACCATTTCTGTTTTCTTCGGCGATGACGATACCCGATACTGCTGCTTGTTTGGAAGCAGTTAAAATCCTCGAAGCATCGGATGAGTTAGTTAAAAAACTCTGGGAAAACACATATTATTTTAAAAACGCGATGACAAGACTTGGCTTTGATATTGGAAATTCACAGACTCCGATTGTTCCGGTAATGCTGGGAGAGGCTAAACTTGCAAAAGAATTCAGTAAATTATTATTTGATAGCGGAATATTTGCAACAGCGATAACCTACCCTACAGTACCCTTAGAAAAAGCCAGAATCAGAGTAATGATCAGTGCATCACACACTAAAGACAATTTAGACAAAGCGCTCAAGTCTTTTAAGAGGGTTGGGTTCTTGCTTAATGTAATTACCTAATGTCCGCTCTATTGCTATATAGCAATAGAGCAAGATGAGGCAAGATATTTAGAAATTATTGGAAAAGTTATTCAATGAAGGCACTAGTAAAAACCGCAAAAACAACCGGACTTAAATTGGTTGATGTAGCAACACCTAAAGTTGGGTCAAGTGATGTTCTCATTAAAGTTAAAGCGACATCTATCTGTGGGACAGACCTACATATTTATAACTGGGACAACTGGGCTAAGTTACGGGTAAAAAATCTGCCTTTGATTCAAGGCCACGAACTATGCGGAGAGATTGTAAAAACGGGAAAAAACGTTAAACAACTTAAAACAGGAGACTTTATCAGCGCTGAAAGCCATATAGTCGATTACAATGGTGAATTTTATAAAAACAATTTAGGTCACGTCGCTCCCGAGACAAAAATTATAGGTGTTGACACAAACGGAAGTTTTGCAGAATATATCGCGCTTCCCTGGCAAAATGCACGCAGAAATCCGAAAGATTTACATGTTAATATTGCTGTCTTAAAGGAAAATTTTGGCAATGCTGTTCATGCAGCATTCAAAATTCCATTGACCGGAAAAACCGTTCTCATCGCTGGTTGTGGACCTGTGGGTTTAATGTCTTTACTTGCTGCAAAAGAACAAAAAGCTAAACTTATTATTGCATCAGATATTAGCGGCAACAGGATCAATTTTGCCAAAAAATTAGGCGCAAATTTTACTGTTAATCCTAAAAATACTAATCTTCCACTATTCATATCTGAAAAAACCAATGGAGTGGGAGTTGATGTACTCCTTGAAATGTCCGGAGCAGAGTCAGCAATGTTGGATGGTATAAAAAGCGTCAGAGCGGGAGGCGACGTTATAGCTTTCGGCCTATACCCAAAACCAATTAATTTTGATATTAATTCGTTTGTTATCTTCAAAGGAATAACTATTCACGGAGTAGTCGGCAGGCTTTTGTGGACAACCTGGGAACAGCTAGAGAATTTAGTAGATAACAGTAAAGTTGATCTCTCACCTATCGTCACTCACACCTTCAAGCTTGAAGAATTTGAGAAAGCATTCGAAGTTATGGAAAGCGGTAATAGCGGAAAGGTGGTAATGATTCCATAATACAGTGTTATAGTCTAAATTATGTCAGCAGAGTGTGCAAGACAAGGAGTTCTAAAAGGTTACGAAAAATATTACTATGGCGTTAGGGCAATTCCTATAATTAAGGAGTTATTCGAATTACAAGGAGTAGAATTACCTCCTTTCGGTGATTCCGGAATTCAAACTTGGGATGCATATGATACGGGTGCTCTTTTTGAACGCATGGCAAAAACTCAATATACAACAATTGAAAAACTATTAGAAAAATATAACAATATTTAGAAAATTTGACTAAATTCTTCCCCGAAGCATCATTGCGTCGATTATTCTCTTTACTGCAATGTAGTAAGCTGCTTTTCTGTAGGAGATTTTTTTCTGATGGACAACAGTGTGAATTTCTTCAAAAGCATTGGTAATAATAACCTTAAGTTCCTCATTCACCCGCTCCTTAGTCCATTGGTAACCGTGCAGATTCTGAACCCACTCAAAATAGGACACTGTCACACCTCCTGCGTTGCATAAAACATCCGGTAAAACATTTATTTTTTTTCTAAGCAGAATTTTTTCACCCTCCGGAGTCGTCGGACCGTTCGCCATCTCAAGAACTGTTTTGACATTAACATTTTTAGCATTTGTAACGGATATCGCATTCTCTAAGGCTGCCGGAACGAGTATATCCGCTTTCAAAGTAAGTAATTTGTCGTTAGTTATCAGTTCATAGTTTTTAGACCTGGGAAGATTGCTGAACGATCCGTGTTTTTCTTTCAGTTCAGCCAACTCGTCTATCTCCAATCCTTTGGAGCTGTATAATCCCCCACTCGAATCAGAAACAGCCACAATTTTATATCCCAATTCTTCAGCCAATTTTGAAAACCAATAGCCTACGTTACCAAAACCCTGAACTGCTAGTGTTGATTTATCTCTCTCCAATCCCTGGTGCTTGGCATAACTTTCTAAAACAAAAACACCGCCCTGTCCAGTTGCTTCTGTTCTACCAAGTGAACCTCCAAGCGCTATAGGTTTACCCGTAAATGTAGCAGGAGAATGATAACCAATTTTTTCCTCATAAGTTTCGAGCATCCAAGCCATTTCTTTCTCTCCCGTATTAACATCAGGTGCCGGAACGTCAACCCATGCTCCAATATGCGGAGTTAGAAACTTCGCATATGCCCGACAAATCCGTTGAAGTTCCGACTCAGATACTTTCTTGGGGTCAAAAATAATTCCACCCTTAGCCCCACCATAGGGAATATCGACTACTGCGCATTTTATGCTCATCCATGTCGAGAGCGCTTTTATCTCATCTTCGGAAACATTCGGGTGAAACCTTATGCCTCCTTTATAGGGGCCTCTGGCGTTATTGTGCTGACTACGAAACGCTCTAAAACTTTTTGTTTTCCCGGTATCTAATTTTACTTTTAAATTAGTTGTTAAAACTCTTTGGGGCTTTTTAAGAAGTTCTACGGCTATCTTAAACCGTTTTTTGTTACTATAATCCTCACCTAACAGTTCTGCGACGTCATCAATTTGCTTTTTCGCATTTGCAAAAGCACTAATCATCATGCAACATAATACTATATAAAAATAAAAATGAGAATTCCGAAATTTAAAAAGCCTGCGATTAAAATAAAATACAACAAAAAGATATTAATATTAATTTTGATATCACTTTCAACATTATCTCTCCTTGTTTTCGTAGGTTTCACATATCAAAAATCTCAGAAACTGAATATACAAATCGAGTCTATTGAGAATGAAAAAAGCCAACTTACAAAAAGCTATGAAGAAAGTCAAAAAAGAATAAATGAGATGGAACACGAAGACCAAAGAAAGAAGAATAAAGAGCTTGAAGACGAGATAGAGAGCATTCGAAAAGCATATAAAAATGCCGTCCTCGTGTATGAAAGTTTACTCGATTTAAAAGCGATATCGAAAAATACGTCTAAATTTGACGACCAATTGGCCGAAATTTTTACACTGCTTTCAAATCAGGAATATCAAAAAGCTAATGACCAAATAACTCAACTGTCACATGATATTAAAGCCGAGACGGATAAAATCTCATCTGCATTTACGATTCCCGAAAATTTACCGGTCGAAAATACTCCTCCGTCCTCCGGTTACCGAAGACAAAGCGTGCAGGTAGATGCTGGAACATTTATGGTGGATATTGTTTCGGGGGATTTGGGAAGTACGAAAGTTATCGTCGATACGGCGAGTACTTCCGACTGTGCAAACGCTTGTCCGGTCCTTCCTTTAGCTGATTATATCTCCAGAAACGGGGCATATGCCGGCGTGAACGGAACCTATTTTTGTCCTGCGACATATCCGACATGCGCCGGAAAAACAAACTCTTTTGACCTACTTGTTATGAATAAAGATAAAACTTACTTTAATTCAGGCAATAATGTTTATAGCACCAACCCGGGTGTTATTTTCGGAGACGGCTACATCAGATTTGTTTCAGCCATATCGCAATGGGGTAGAGATACCGGCCCAAATGGGGTTTTATCCAATTACCCGCTTTTGGTATTTAATTCAAACATATCTTTTGGAGGCGACGACGATCCGAAAAAGGGATCAAAAGGCGCTAGAAGTTTTGTTGCTAACAAAGGAAATACTGTTTTTATTGGAGTCGTTCATAACGCGACTGTTGCCGAATCCGCAAGGGTAATGAAAGCACTCGGAATGGAGAATGCATTAAACCTTGATGATGGCGGCTCAACTGCACTTTGGAGTGGCGGCTACAAAGTCGGCCCAGGTAGAAACCTTCCCAATGTCATTCTATTTATTAGAAAGTAAGCCCGAAAGGAAGAAGTGATTTAACATAGAGTCCGGGATACTCAACGACCATTCCCCCAAAACTTTCCTTAAATCTGGTGAAGCCAATCCAACTCGGAAGCGGAAATCGCTCATCATATACTCCCCCGAAATCAAAAAGTTTTAGCTCCTTTTCTTTTGCATAATTTATTATTTCCCAAACCAAAAGAGTCGGTGCGAAAAGTTTATTCCCCAACGGAGTCGAAAAAGCGTACATATAATAGATGATGTCCTTGGTATTTACAGCCATCACGCCGGCTACAATATCTTTACCTTTCTTTGCGAAAATAATCTTTGCATCTCCATCAAATGCCTTGAATAAAGCAGTAATTTCACTCGTTTGCGGTAAAAACATGCCCCAACTTTTTGAATTTTTCTGCCATAAATCAGCAAATTCTTTAATATTCTCCGAACGGTGAACAGCTAACTTATTCCTCTTTGCTTTTCCAATGTTATACCGAGTTTTATAATGCATCCCGTTCATCAAGTCCTTATCATTCTTGTTTAAATCTATAAGAATAGTTTTAGAAGGCAGAGACGGATATCTACTTATCTTATATCCGAACTTCACGAGCAACGGAACATGTTCAGAGGTTGTTGGTTCAACACCAATTTGATAAGCGCGATATCTTTTCGCTAAATATCCTAATATCTTAATATCTTTATGACCAATTTTTCCCGGTCTCTGTAGTTTAACAACAGAGCCAACTATAGAGAATTTCTTTATAAAACAATAGTTCTTGCCTACCCTTTCTACCTCCCACCCAATGTTTTTTGCGTATTTTGTGTAATCCCCGGTTTGCCTAAGATCTTTATACATGCTTTAACTTTTCACCATTTTTAATATTTCTAGTAACACCTCTTTTTTATTCTGGATCAGTGAGAAAAGATAAATCCAGATAGCGGGGTAAATAACCAAGTTCTCAAACCATTGACCTGTTTTTATCCGTATTTTCTTAATAGGGGGTATACCGAACGCAATTCTTAATGGGAAAAGAAGCGGGAGTCCTTCTTCTGTAAAACTGTCAGCTAATAAATGTGATAAATACCCAATTATAATTCCGGCAATCAGAAGTTTCGGATCAATGAAAGATGTGTTAATCAACCTCGTTACAACAAATTCAAGAAATTTATAGAAAATAAAAACGCCGATAAGAGAATGGCTGATAGTCCTGTGTTTATAAAAAATTCTCCTGAATATTCTTCCCAAACTATTTCCCGAAGGAAACATATCCCACAGCCGATTTCCCGCCTGGTCCATATCGGGGATTAAACCACCGATATGGGCTCCAATAACTGAAACTATTAATGTTGTTAGATTAAGAGATGCCGGAGGGAAAAAAGCCGCTACACTAATTAGGGAAGCTAACGCAAAGGCGTCATGAGTTCTTGCGGTCATGGAAACATTTTATCATTATCGAAGTTGTAATAACTCAGTTCTTTACTCAACCCTTATAAGTATTCCTGTTCGTATAACTGTTCTCGAGCGTAACTAAATACTTCAGAAATGTCGACACCCGTAGCGGCCTTAAAAGCATCCGCTGCCTTTTTATATTCTTTTCTATTCATATTTGATGTCTTTTCCCCATAACTTCCGGCAATTCTTTGACACTTGTTTAATGTCCGTTGGGCCGCTTTAACTTTTTCGGTATCCATCAAATGTACAGGAATTCTAACCACAGGAATGTACAAATCAAGATTATCACACGGATTGGGACCCGGAACAAAGTCACTTGGAGAAAGTTCTTTCCCTAACTCTATAAGTGGTATATAAGGCCTGTCGGGTGTCATGGCATGATTATAAACTATCGGTCAAACATTATCCCGTCTGCGAAACGATGTGTCATTGATTACATGTTAAAAGCTATCGTTTGTTCCGTACTAAGATAGTATTCGAGTTTATGTACCATAATACTCCAAATAATATTAGCATTGAATATAAGCCGTGCGATTGGACTAAGACTAATGCACCGGTCGAAAATATAAAAGGGTTTTTTAAATTTATTGAAAAAAGAAAACACGAAAGTAGGATAGCAAAAATGATAAAGACTTTGTGTTTTAAATATATTTTTAACCGCGGAAAAACGCTAACAATAACACCTATATATGGTATTACTAATAAAACAAGATGGTGCTGCCAGGTAAGACCACCGGCAATCAGCATAACAACGATCAACATTCCGAACTGAATGAGTTCGTTTTCCGGCTTCATCCTTCGCGTATTAATTATTCTATATGTAAAGATTAATAGAATAATTAATAAAAGATAATTCAGCAAAAAGGATGTATTGTCGGATAAATTCATTCGAGCAAGGAATCCCGTAAACGCTTGGTTATAATAAGCCGAATTGCCTATTAAAGATATTGAGGGAAATACTTTTAGATAATAATAAGACAGCAAGTGTTGCTTGCTGAGCAACTGAACAACCGAATGTAATAAAGCAATAATAAAAAGTGTGAATGTTACAACCTTCCACTTCTTTTTTCTTGCAAAAAAGAATAATAAAATTGCCGGCGCCAATTTAAGCGAAATCGCAATCGATAAAAATGTAGCGCTGAACTTATCTTTTTCTCTAGTATAAAAATAGAAAGTTAAACAAAGCAAAAATAGAATAAACATATTTATCTGCCCCATTCCAAAACTAAACTTTATAGGAAAAGATAGAACAAAAAAGCTGTAAATAATTAGAAACCATAGTACTTTTACCTTCTTCATTACGGATTTTAATAAAAAATATATTGATAAATTAAATGCAATAAATGAAGTTAAGGTCCATAAGTCTTCGGCAATAGAAATCGGGAAAAAATGCAAAGGTAGCAAAAACAATAAAGCGGTAGGAGGATAAATAAACACCATTTCACCGACAGAAGAAACGTAAGGATTGCATCCATTAATAATTTTTTCTACCGCCTGGTAATAGACACCGAAGTCCAAAAGCCGGTAGAGCAGTAAAATTCTGAAAAGAGTAAATAAAGAAAATACTACGCAAAAAAAGATAAAAACAATTGCAATACTTCTTAATAAATTTTCGTTGCGCCACCGAGTCATTTATAAAGAAGTTTACACTAATTTGGAGTTTTAATTACTAATTTACGGATCGTAACCCATTCGAGGGACTATTTATCCTAACTGTGGGTAATGATACTTCTTGTAATATTGTCCATATTGGAAGTTACCTCACAAATCCGACATTTTTAAATAAACTTCTCTTAAAAGTCGAGCATCGTCGAGAGCGTTGTGAGTATGTTTGAACTCCAAAGCATCTACTCCAATCTCTTTAAAGAAATTATCTTTATCTTTGGGAAAATATGCTTCGGGATTAATTCCTATCCCAAATAAAATAGATGCAAAGTCAACCGGTATCCAAAAAAACGGTGAGTTTTTTATCGATTGAGACTTAAACAACTTGTGCAAGTAGATAACATCAAACTGATCTACGTAGCTGACGACGTAGGGTTTACTATCGCCTACAAACTCATTAATTTTATTTATTGCTTCCAGCCGATTAATTTTAGGTCCTAATAAAGTCGGAATAATATTCTTTTCAACCCAGGAATCAACCGGTCCGTTATATTCCAATTCCAGATATAGATACTCACCAGTCAATTTCACAAGCCCAACGGAAAGAATCTCCCCAATATAGGGATCCATGCTCGAAAACTCCGAGTCGAAGAAAATTACGTTTTTTGAATATGGGTTAAATTTATTATTCATAGAATTAACATGAACAAGTTTCTATCATTTTCTAACAATAGTCTTCAGCCATTTATCGAATTGCTCATTTTTTCTTTTATTCTCTTCCATTATTTTAGCTAATTTTTGATTTTGAGACATTAATCCTTGCTCCCAAACCATTTTCTCAATTCTGTCCATCTGGTTTGTCAACATCGTCTTTTCGCCAAAACACAATTTTATAATTATTGATAACTCCTTTAATGCTCCGTTGTCATCCTTTGTTTTCCTTCGTCCTCCTTTAATATCTTTCTCCAACTCCAGTGAATCTTCTAACAGTTCCAGTAGCGAACCAAACGAAAACCCTAAAAATTCATAATACTGCTTAGTGTTGTTTCTACCATATCCTTCGGCAATATTTCTTGGTATGCTTCTAGCAGAATCGTCCATATGGCCAATTAGCCGAGAATCCGACATTAGATGCAAATGGGTGGAGGTAAATCGTTTAACTAAATCGTAGATTTCTTCACCTTGCTGATAAGTTCTCAACACTTTATATCCCAAAGGATTTCTCATATGGATATCAATGGAAAATTAAGGATTATTCAAAGGATATCATACAATTCAGAATAAATTAGCAGATTTTGGAAGATATCGGAAAAATCAGCGGGGAGGTAATTGAGAATAGTGACATTTTTTTAATGTTGTTCGAATAGGAAATCACATAATATTATCCTAACAGTATTACTCCGAATATCATTACACCTGCAGCTATTAACTTCCTGAAAAGATTATTACGTTCATTTATAAAAATTGCAGCCAATATTACTGTTAATACGACCGAAGATCTTGTAATAGGTGAAAGTTGCGAAACCGGAGCACCAACCTGAAAGGCTAAATAATAAGTTATTGCCTGTACGGCATATAAAAGACATAAAATAGACATTCGCCACAGAAAATTCCTATCAATGTTAACTACGGTAGTCTTAAATTTTAATGGAAAAAGCATTAGAAGCAAAATTCCCGGCAAGAATGACATAATAGTGGTATAGGAAAATGCCTCATAAGTTCTCAATATTATTGCGTCATTCACTACCGCAATCCCGGAACATAGTGCTGCTAGGAGGGAAAAAACAACTCCTTTTCTAGAAGTAAATTTTAGTTTTTCTGTGGTTACAATCCAAACGGCCACTAAAACTAATAAAGATCCTAAAAATAATTTAATTGTGATGCTTTCTCCCAAAACAGTTATACCAAGAAATATTGACACAAGAGATCCCGATGAAACCAATATAGTTGCCTCACTGGCTCCGATTCTTTTAATTGATGAAAACGAAAATACAGTAGTTAAAGTCCACAAAAGAGTGGAAATCAAGAACCTAATCGAAAAGCCGTATCCTTGTGGCCAGACAAACTTATTAAATACTAAAGCAAATACTAGAGCAACTAATCCTAATCCAAATTGAAAAATAATCCCGTAACCTATCGGGTCACTTTTATCGTCTTTCATTAATACTCTTCCCAGTAAATTCGATACCGATAATGAAGTAACGCTAATTAAAGCAAGTAACTGCCACGACATAGACTTATTTTAACAGGAAGAATTATTTATATATAGTTATCAACACCAAAAACGGTATCTTCAATTAACTGACTTTATCGTTACTGTGGATAATAGCACTTTTTCTCCTTCGACTTTGTTCGACGAAGCTCACCATTTTCATTCACTCAGGACTTTGCATTTCTTACCCATATTGCGGATAATGACACTTCTTGTATTTCTTCCCGCTCCCGCATGGGCATGGATCGTTTCGTCCGATCTTTTTCTTCACACTTTGTCCTTTGTTGTTAATACTTTGTTCTGCATATGCGGGTTCACCTGCTTGTGCAACCAAATCTTCAGGAGCGGGAGCCAATCCTGTCTGATCGAGTTGATCAACGTTTGTTCTCGCTTGCGAAATAGGAATTTCGGGTTGGGGTATTCTTGAGACGCCAATCCTGAATATTCGCCTTGATAATTCCTGGTCAATCCTGTCAATCAGTCCTTCGAATAGTCCGAACGCCTCATTTTTAAATTCAGCCAACGGATCCCTTTGTCCGTATCCGCGAAGTTTGACAGCATCTTCAATGCTGTCGATATTATCAAGATGATCTATCCACATGTGATCAATCGCTCCCAGGTAGGCAAACTTTTCAATTTGTCTCATGACGTCGACTCCAACTTGTTTTTCGCGGGAGCCGTAAACATCTTTTACAACCTTGTCTAAAAATTCTTTCAGTTCTCCATCTTGCCCAATTTTTAATGCTTCCTTTTTGACTCTGTCCCTTGAAGCATCATCAAACGGAACAATTTCGGACAATCCAACTACCAATTTTTCATAATCGATTGCATCCCCGTTTAAGTCCGCACTCGCCGCCAAAATCACATCTACTTCTTTCGAAATTTTCTCATTTATTTCAACGTGCAAATTATCGGATTCCAGAACTCGCCTTCTTAGGTTATAGATAATCTCTCTTTGTTGATTTTTAACATCGTCGTATTCAACAAGTGACTTTCTGGCATCAAAATGGAATCCCTCAACTTTACTTTGCGCAGATTCTATTGCTTTAGAAACAAACCTGTTTTCGATAGGTTGATCTTCAGGTAAGTGCAGTCTGTCCATCAGGCTACCAATTTGTTCACCGCCGAAAATTCTCATCAAGTCATCCTCAAGGGATAAATAAAACCTCGATGAACCTGGGTCTCCCTGCCTGCCGGAACGGCCTCTAAGTTGGTTGTCAATCCTTCGGGATTCGTGCCGTTCGGTTCCGATTACATGGAGTCCTCCGGCTTTAACAACTTTTTCGTGCAAGTCTTTCCACCTCTTAATTTCAGCGGACTTTTGCCACTTATCGTTGGTCATCCCCTCTGGTTTGTCCGGAAGAGAACCTCCAAGTACGATGTCTACCCCGCGCCCAGCCATATTCGTTGCAACGGTAACCGCTCCCGGCTTCCCTGCATCAGCAATTATCGTCGCTTCCTTTTCGTGGTTTTTCGCATTGAGAACATTGTGGGGAATTCTCTTCCGCTTGAGATAGTCGTCTATAATTTCATTTTTCTCAATTGAAGTCGTACCCACCAAAACCGGCTGGCCTTTTTTATTCTTATCTTCAATCTCTTTAACGATAGCCCCGTATTTCCCGCGTAATGTCTTATAAATTGCATCGGGATTATCTTTCCTTACCATCTCCCGATGAGTCGGAACTACGATGACATCAATATCGTATATTTTTTTAAATTCCTCGGCTTCGGTAGCCGCGGTTCCCGTCATTCCAGATAAAACGTCATACATTCTGAAGTAATTCTGAAAAGAAATCGTCGCAAGTGTCTTACTTTCCTGTTGTATTTTAACTCCCTCTTTAGCTTCAACAGCCTGGTGAAGTCCGTCACTCCAGCGACGTCCGAACATAAGCCGTCCTGTGAATTCATCAACGATAATAACTTGGTTATCTTTAACAACGTATTCTCTATCCCTTAAATATAGAGTTGTGGCACGCAGGGCATTTTCTATGTGGTGGATGGCATCGAAATCCTTTTCGTAAAGATTATCTACCCCCAAAACCTTCTCGACTCTGGTAATTCCATGCTCAGTTAGGGAAGCACTTTTGGACTTTTCGTCCATTGTAAAATCCGTATCGGGATTTAATTGGCTAACAAGAGAAGCAAATTTATAATATTTATCGGTCGGTTCAGTATCCGGTGCAGAAATAATTAAGGGCGTCCTCGCCTCATCGATTAGTATTGAATCTACCTCGTCAACGATAGCAAAATAATGCTCCCCCTCCGGGCCAGAGGTCCCTCCGGACCGGTGGCTTTGAGCCATCTCAGAAAGCGCCGAAACCATATTGTCTCTTAGATAATCAAACCCGAATTCATTATTAGTCCCGTAGGTTATATCCGCCGAATATGCCACTTTCCTATCTACCGGTTTTAAGTGCGCAAGTCTCTCATCTCCATGACTTGTATCGTTATACTCACTATCAAAGACATAGGACTTCATTTCCTGGACAATAGCCCCGACACTCATCCCCAGAAGGCTAAATATAGGCGCATTCCAGCCCGCGTCTCGTCTTGCCAGATAATCATTAACCGTAACTAAGTGTGCACCTTTACCCGTTAATGCACGGAGATAAAGAGCGGGTACGGCAGAAAGAGTTTTACCTTCTCCCGTCTTTTGCTCGGCGACTTTTCCCTGGTAAAGCGCAATACCTGCCATCATCTGAACATCATACGGCCTCATACCAACCCTTCTCCAAGCAGCTTCCCGGACTAATGCAAAAGCTTCGGGTAAAATATCGTCCAAGGTTTCACCCTTTGTAAATCGCTTTTTAAATTCTTCAGTTTTTTTCGCAAAATCCTCGTCCTTTAATTTACCAGTTTTGTCGCTAAAAGTATTAATCTTATCGACCGTTTTTTGTAACTTATCTATTTCTTTTTGATTAACGTCAAGAAATTTTGAAAATAGCTTCAACATCACTAACTAGTTTACACTGTAATAGAATTTCTGGCAAACATCAGTTGAAAGCGCTAAATTATTGGTATAATATCAAGGCATGCCGAAAGTTGTGGTCAAAAACGACAAAAAAGAAGGCCAATACAAGGTAAATCGTTTATATAGATCAAGCACAAATAGAGTATTAAGCGGGGTCGCCGGAGGGCTGGGAGAATATTTTAACGTTGACCCGACACTCATTAGACTCATATTTATTCTTGTTGCAATATTCGGAGGTGGCGGTATCCTAATTTATCTTATTTTGTGGCTTATTATTCCTTCGTCTTCATCTGCATCACTTATTACTGAGGAGAGCATCAATGAAAATGTAAAAGAGATGAAAGACAAAGCCTACAAATTTGCGGGTGGAGTAAGAGAAAGAGCAGAAAGTGCAAATTCACGCGCTCTTATCGGCATATTTATTCTTGCACTGGGTATCATGCTACTTCTCTCAAACTTTGGATTTTTCAATATATTTTATTTTGCAAAATTCTGGCCGGTTACTTTAATCCTTCTGGGGATCGCTGTACTTAGTAACAAAAATTAAGTGGCAAAGTACATGACATTTGCTTCAGGGTAATAAGCATCAACTTTTCTAAATATTTTCTCCAATCTTTCTCCAAATTTTACAGCTTTAATCCTTTTTTCTGCTGAATAAAGTCTGTTGAATACTGCTAAGCCATCACCTGAAAGTAACTTCCAAATCATTTTCGGAAACTCTTCTCCTTCAAACTGAACCGGGAACTCTGAACCTTTATAAAGATCAATTAAAATGAGGTCAAATTTTTTCTCCTCGGCTATAGCTTGCACGCAATATTCAAACGCGTCATTTACAAAAAGCCTTATCTCAACTTTTCCGAGGCCTAAATACTTTTTACCCAAATTAACTATCACAGGATCAAAATCAACGCCTGTAATTATTGTATCAGGCCAATGCTTATTAATAATTTGCGCGACACTCCCTCCCCCTAAACCGAGAATCAAGCAGCTTGATATTTGCGGTTTGCGCCTAATAACTTCGTCTATTGTCGACTTCCAAATACTAACGAGAATCCCCCCCGATTGAGTCAAGCCGCCGACTTGTAAATATGTCCCCAACCCCAAACTTTTTTGAACGGTGATTTTACCGTTAATGGGTGATTCCACTTCTTCCAAAACTTTCGTGCCTGTTAAAAAATTCCACATATTCATTGGTAGCCCAATGCTTGCTTCCTAAACATCCTAGCATAAAGACCCCCTACCCGTAAAAGTTCATCGTGACTCCCAGTCTCCAAGATCCTGCCTTCTTTTAATACGATAATCTTATTGGCATTTCTGACTGTTGAAAATCTATGAGAAATCAAAAAAAGTGTTTTATCTTTATAGTGTTTATTAAGATTCTGAAAAATCTCATATTCTGATTCGGCGTCAATTGCTGAGGTAGGCTCATCCAATATCAATATTTGTGCTCCTTCATAAAAAGCCCGTGCTATGGCTAATTTCTGCCATTGACCTTGCGAAAGCTCGACTCCCCCTTCGAACTGCCTCCCAAGAAGTTGGTTATATTTATTCGGCAATGCTTCCACAAATTCCGACACACCACTCTGATTGGCAGCCAATCTCATCTTGTCTTCATTTTTTACCTTTGGATTTCCGAGCATGATATTCTCCCTGACCGTAAAATCATAATGCATAAACTCCTGAAAAAGTGTACCTATACACCTATACCAGTTATCCAAATCCAAGTCCTTAATATTTACGCCATTCACTAAAATTTCTCCGGATGTTACGTCATAAAACCGACACAACAGTTTTACAATTGTAGTTTTTCCTGCACCATTTGCTCCGACAATCGCAATATTATCTTTCGGTTCGATGGAGAAATTAATATCCTTTAGAACAAAGTTTTCCGTTCCTGGATATTTAAAAGAAACATTTCTAAATTCAAAACTTATTGGTTTATCAATATCTATTTCTTTCGGATTTTTTGGTTTTTTAACAAGTTTAGGTAGATTCAATACCTCGAAATAATGGTTAACATATAAATTATCGTCATACAAATCCCCGAAATTTAAAATCATATCCCCTGCACTCGTCGTAATTCTGTCCAGCAAACTAATAAAAAAGGTAAAATCACCTATTGATATTTTCCCGCTTAAAACATCGGGTAGTTTCAGGTAAGCAAAGAAAAATATTACTCCGCCCTCTAACAACTGAGGAAATGCAAGAATCCGAAGAAATTCAACTACGGGCTTCTTATTCATTTCAAATAGATGGTTTTGAATCTTTTTGAATCTCCTTAAAAGAACACGGCGTGATTGGAATATTCTCGACTCTATAACAGAAGTTTTATCTGAAAGAATCCTTCGGAAATACCACAATTTTCTCACATCGGGCGTCCCTGCTCCATAAATTGACCATTGAAGTCTTCCGTATTTAGCACGCAAAAAAAATCTTGGAAGTGTGACTAAGGTTACAAAAAACGGAGTTACCAATCCGAACGGAATTAATATAATAAAAGATGAAACATAGGAAACGAAATTATTAAACATGTACGAAAAATGCCTCAATAAATCAGGAGAACGCCAGGTAAAAGTATCTGAAGCTTTAGCAATTAAATCCTGTGTCTTGGTATCCTCTAAGTGAGCAATGTCAAGTTTACTTACTTTTTTATAGAAAAGAAAATTAAGTGCATTTTGGATTTTGGAGCGAAAAAGAAAATCAAAATATATGTTTTTCAGTCCCCAACTGACAAAATCCCAGACAATATTTACAAAATATCTTGAAGCTAAAAGAGTTACTAAAATTAAAGGAATGCTTACAGCAATACCCTTGCTGGAAATTAGCTCATCCAAAAATATTTTAAATAAATAGCTCGCTAATATCGGGAATAGTGCACCAACACCAGACGAGGCAAAGTATCCGAATGTTATAAATCTATCCATCTGCCAGGCAATTCCTAGCATTCGAACAAGGTTCCCCGTTATATTGGTTATCAACTTTCGTAAAGATGCAATTTTAATCACATAATCAGTATAAATTAACTAAACAGCATAATCTATACGTTCCTTTTTCGCCTTTTCTTTGGCTATAGAGTAAAATAATACTGTATGCAAAATATTCCGTTACCCGAAAAATTAAGGCCGAGAAAACTTGTAGAATTCGTCGGACAGGAACACTTGGTCGGTAAAAATGGATTTATTTCCAAGTTACTGAATAATCCCGGAGGTAAAAACTTCATTCCTTCACTCATTTTTTGGGGACCGCCAGGATCAGGAAAAACTACACTTGCACGGATTATTGCTAATGAATTAAATCGCGAGTTTTATGAGTTTTCCGCCGTCAACACCTCTATTAAAGAAATAAACACTATTATGAACAAAGTATCAAGCACTAAGAGTCAGCAACAACCCATAATTCATAATTCACAATACAGTATTCAGAATTCCGCTCCTATCGTATTCATTGATGAAATTCACCGCTTTAACAAAGCCCAGCAGGATAAACTACTACCCCATGTTGAAAAAGGAGATATTGTCCTAATCGGTGCAACAACCGAAAATCCCTCGTTCGAAGTAATTGGACCTCTCATGTCACGGTGCCGCGTTGTTGTACTGAACCAACTAAGTGAAAACGACTTAAAAAAAATTATAAAAAGAGGCTTGAAAGAATTACAAGTTAAGATTGAACCCAAAGCATTAAGCTTTTTACTGTCGGCAAGTAATGGTGACGCGAGGGTATTGCTGAATGTCCTGGAAATCGCAGTTAATTTAACGGCGCCAAACCACCCCCGAGGTGAAAAATTCAAACACCTCGGGGGTGCAATCAGTTTAAAAGACATCGAATCTGCCCTACAGCGAAGACAACTCACTTTCGATAAACAGGGAGAAGATTTTTACAACATAATATCAGCATTTATTAAAAGTATGCGGGCAAGCGATGTTGATGCGGCGCTCTATTATTTGGCACGGATGGTTGCTGCAGGACAAGATCCTCTATATATTGCAAGGCGAATGGTAGTTTTTGCTTCGGAAGATATTGGCATGGCCCAACCTACAGCTTTGGTTATTGCTAATGAAGTTTTCAAAGCCTGCGAAACAATAGGCTTCCCTGAGTGCCAGGAAAATTTAGCACATGGAGTTGTTTATCTCGCTTTAGCTAAAAAGGATCGCTCAGCATATAACGCATATATAGCAGCCTTAGAGGATGTTAAAAAACACGGCAATCTTCCGGTTCCCTTAAAAATCCGAAATCCCGTTACAAAACTTATGAAGGAAATAGGATACGGAAGTGGGTACGAGAAATATGACAAAGGTTCGTCATTACCTGAAAAAATTAAAAATAAAAAATATTACCGACGCTCATAGTATGAAACTAATAAAAGTAGCTACTATAGAAATTACTCCAACTTCACCTTTTAATTTTGATGCTACTTTTCATAAACCAGATCACTTTACGAGCGGTGATAATTATTGGGAACCAGGGACAAGGTGGCAAACCTGGCTATATGGCGGTAAACCATACGGATTAAAGTTTGTAAATATTGGAACAAGAGAAAAACCAAAAATAAAAATCGATATTTGGACAGACCGCAAACCAAAGCAGGAAACAATTGACTCGTTAATCAAAGAAATTCGCTTCAGGTATAACCTCGACTTGGACTTAACAGATTTTTACAAATCATTCAAAAATGACAAAGTGTTGGCTCCGATAATTAAGAAGTGGCATGGAATGCGACCCGGACATCCAAGCTCATTATATGAATATTTAATAATTGGAATAGTTCTTCAAAACGCAACAGTTAAAAGGTCTGTTCAGATGTTCAGGGCATTATTGGAAAATTACGGAACAAAATTAGAATATGACGGAAAAGAACTTTGGTGTTTCTGGAAAGGAGGAAGTCTTACTAACGTGACAGAGCAAGAATTAAGGAACTTAAAAGTCGGTTATCGCGCCAAATCAATTAAGAAAATTGATGATTATTTTGCTCAAGGTTTAATGGACGAGATGATCTTAAGGAAGAAAGATAGGCAAACACAGATGACAGAACTTCTTAAACTTTACGGGGTAGGGCCGGCTACAGTTTGGTATCTCTTGTTTGACGTATTTCATCATTGGGATTTCTTTAACCATATATCGCCATGGGAACAAAAAATATATTCCAAAGTGTTTTTTGACCAAGATCCTGAAAATCCTGTATCTGTCGAAAAACTATTGAAACACTTTGAGAAATTCGGTAAATATAAACAATTGGCAGTTCATTATATCTGGGAAGATTTATGGTGGACGCGCCTACACTTACTTGAACAAAGCTATCGTGGGAAGGAAAGTAAAAGTCAAAACTTAGCCTGGTTGGAAAAGTTAATCCGGATATAAAAGTCCTACGAAGTTAAAACTAACATACATCAAATTACCACTGAAATCTGAAATTTCTTTAAGTGTTTTCTTGCGGAGAGTTTTTGCTTTGGTAAAGATTGGCAACAACAAACGCAGTCCGAACCTTCTTACTTATTTTGACTAAGCCTGTTATGTTTGCATATAATAATTAAATTTTATAACATAACTTAGTCTTATGGGAAAAGAAACTGAATATAAAATTTACGATATTCAACCTGAGCTTGAAACTAAAGCTACAAAAAGGAGTATAAAGGGTTGGATTAAGGCATTAAAAGCACTCCCATATGGGAAACAATACCCCCTTCCTACTTCAGCAACTGTGATTAATGAGAATTTAGTAACCGTGAATGGAGAAAGAGCAATCGTTGTTAATGTTTCTGATACTAAAATGGTCCCCGGTAAAAAAGTTATTATTTATAAGCAAGGAATGTAAAACATTTACAGTTTTATTTTTTCTTAAGGTTTGTTTCTATAAAGCTCAAATAACATTTCGCGCAATTTACACTCTTCATCCTCTACTCCCACACAACCCATCGGGCCAAGCGAAGTTCCCTCAGGTATCCCGACATTATTAAGTATACCTATTCTGTTAAAGCACCGCGGACAAGTAACTGGTTTTTGATCTGGTCCAAAAACCATACTTCCTCTGACAATCCTCAAAACTTTAGAAATAGCTCTCTTTTCCTCTGGTGTTTTTTCTCTTTCAGCCATGGAAGCGAAATTATATAAGAATCAGATTCCTTCTTGCAAATATTTTTCAGCTACTAATTATTTTCCGAAAATTCAAGTAATATGAATGTATGAGCGAAATTGCCCTACAGCTCGTTCTTGGTATCGGACTGCTGCTTTTTTCCGCCAGAGCCCTTGTTAAACTCGCAGAAAAGTTGCCCTCCTCTTTTAAAATTTCCCCTTTGTTTATCGGAATTACGGTTGTCGCACTGGGTACATCCCTTCCTGAGTTGGCAGTTTCTGCGGTTGCACTAATGCGGAATGACATCGGACTGGCAATGGGTAATATCATCGGATCGAATATTGTCAATGTATTACTTGTTTTTCCGATAGGTATATTAATAGGAAAATTAAGAATAGGCACGACAAAAACACAGAGAAATGCCTTGATTCTAATTGCAGTTACAGCTCTCTTTATTTTCCTCAACACCATTATCTCTCCAAATTTTCCGTCGGGCTTAGTGCTTATTATCAGCGGCATTATTTTAACTATTGCCGAATATAATTGGGCAATCTTTGGAAGGAAACATGAAGACTCTTCTAAAATGAAACACCTTAAAAAAGAAAAGTTTACACTTTCGGAGGTGATAACTCTAGTTTTTTCAGCCGTTGGTATTGTAGCGGGTGGTTATATTACCGTAACCTCAACCCAGATGCTTTCAACGATAACAGGTTATTCAACCACAGTTTTAGGCCTAACTGTTACCGCATTCGCGACATCTCTTCCGGAGCTTTTTACTACAGTTTTCGCACAGGAGGAACATCAGGAAAAGTTAACAATCGGCAATATCTTGGGCAGTAATATTTATAATTTACTTTTTATAGGAGGCATAATTGATCTTTATCGTACAAAAACTTTTATACCTTATACCGATTGGGTGATTTTAGCCTTATCAGCAATTTTGTTTTTAATAGTTATAAGGAAATACAGCGGAGAAAGGGTCAGTAAGTGGGTAGGAATAATATTAATACTTTGCTTCCTTGCTTATATCTACTGGTTGAGCAGAATAAGAGGTTAACAAGGACTAATCTAATTCATCATCCCAATCTGTATCATCATCCACCTCAACTACGATTTCTCCTTGTCAAAGTCTAACACTTTTCAGCCGAAGGGAATTCCCGACGACGGAAATGGAGCTGGCAGCCATAGCAAATGCTGCTATTGCAGGGTTAAGAAGCCAACCGAAAAAGGGGTATAAAACCCCCATTGCAACGGGTATTAAAACAATATTGTATCCGAAGGCCCAAAAAAGATTTTGTTTTATCACATTGAGAGTTTTTTTGCTTAACTCAATTGCCGAAACCACACTATTTAAATCACGGTTCAAGAGAGTAATTCCAGCCGACTCCATTGCAATATCTGTCCCGCTGCCCATTGCAATTCCCACATCCGCCGCTGCAAGTGCAGGTGCGTCATTAATACCGTCACCAACGAACGCGATGACGGGTTCAGTATTATGTTTAATGAATTTTGAATTATCCCAATTGCTTAATACATTATTCTTTATTCGTAATTCATTTACTTTACTTGCCTTCTCATTAGGAAGTACTCCGGCTAAAACATTGTTAATACCCGCTTCACGAGCAATGGCTTTTGCCGTCCGCTCATTATCCCCAGTCACCATCCAAACATCTATTTTTCTCTTTTGTAACATCGCTACAGCATCTTTTGCACTTGCCTTCAAAGTGTCAGCAACGGCGATGATTCCTAATAGTTTACCCTGAGCTTGTCGAAGGGCTAATAACATTACAGTTTTACCTTCTTCTTCTAAATTCATAATTCTTGACTCCTGATTTTTATAATTTATCTTCTCTTTGTCCATCAATGCTCTATTCCCAAAAATATACTTTTTCCCTTCAATTTCCCCTTCGATTCCCATCCCGTGTATTGCTTTGAAATTAGTTACTTTTTGAGTTTTAAGTTTTAAGCTATGAGTTTTTTTAATTATTGTTTCCGCCAACGAATGCTCTGAACCTTGCTCAAGAGATGCAGCAAGCTGTAACAACTTTTGACTTTTGACATTTAACTTTTGACTTGAAATAACGTCCGTAACGGTTGGTTTTCCTTCCGTTAATGTCCCCGTCTTGTCAAAAACGATAGTTTTTATTTTATTTGCGATTTCCAGACTTTCTGCATCCTTTATCAGTATTCCGTGCTCAGCGCCTTTCCCTGTACCTACCATTATTGCTGTGGGCGTTGCCAATCCGAGCGCACAAGGACAGGCGATGATAAGAACCGCTACCATATTCGTAAATGCGTGCTTGAATGCTTCGGAAGATATGGGACTGAAGTCAAACCATATAACAAATGTCAGAACTGCCAGAATTAAAACTATCGGGACGAAATACGACGAAACGACATCAGCGAGTCTTTGAATAGGGGCTTTTGAACTTTGCGCTTCGGCAACCATTTTTACTACTCTGGCGAGCATAGTATCCGAGCCGATTTTTGTAGCTTTAAATAAAAAGGTTCCGGATTTATTGATTGTTGCACCGATAACGGAATTGCCTACAGTCTTATCAACAGGGATAGATTCACCCGTTACCATAGATTCGTCAATTGAGCTCACTCCTTCCGTTATAACACCGTCAACCGGAATTTTTTCACCCGGTCTTACACGGATTATATCTCCGACTTTAACTTCTTCGATAGGAATATCAACTTCAGTCGACCCCCGTATGACGCGTGCGGTTTTCGCCTGAAGGGCTAAAAGTTTCCTTATGGCATCGCTTGTATGCAGTTTTGCTCTGGCTTCAAGATATCTTCCAAGAAGTATTAAGGTAATAATTATTACCGCAGTGTCAAAATATTTGTCTCCTCCAAAGATCATTGACCAAACGGAATAGCCATAGGCTGCACTAGTCCCGATTGCAATTAACGTATCCATACTTGCAGTTCTATTTTTCAAGCCTGATCTCGTGGCTAAATAGAATTGCCATCCTGCCCAAAACTGAACGGGGGTAGCGAGTATAAATAGAACAATATTATTACTCAATATTTTGGGTACAAAAGTAATCCATTCCGGAAAACTTCCGGCGAATATAAGGACCGAAAGTATTGAAGAGACTATAACTTTCAGCTTTAACTCCTTAATCTCTTTCTTCTTCGCCTCCTCTTTGATTTCATCCGATGTCCTTTGTCCTCTGTCCTTTGTCCTTTGGTCTAATATCGCTCTATAACCCGCTCCTTCTACAGCTTTAGCTAAATCTTCTTCCTTTACGTCGGATGTGTATTCAACCGAAGCCGTTTCACTCCCATAATTGACTGCAGCGCTTAAAACACCGGGTGTTCGCACGAGCTGCCTCTCTATAAGTCTGGCGCATGACGCGCAGTGCATCCCGATTATTGGAAATGACAATTTTTGACTAGCTTGATTATTATTCGACAATGATCTTTCCATGATACATATTCATTCCACAGTGGAAATTAAACTCTCCGTTTTTATTAGGGCTAATCTTAATCTCAACCTCTTTATTTAGCGGTAAATATTCTTTAACTTTGAAGTCAGGTATTATTATCTCTTCTAAACAACTGTTTGTATCCAGTCTTTTTATTCTTAGTGTCGCTGTTTTTCCTTTTTTTATTTTTATTGCGGCTGGCTTATAACCCCCATCAACAATAACATCAATATTATCTTTGACCTCAACAATTTCATCCTTGGATTTTCCAAAGAAAAACCAATAAATAAAACTTAAAACCGACAATCCACCAATAGTAACAACTAGTTTATCCATATACGATTTTATACTTAATTTACTTAATTAAGCACCGCAACCACCACCTGATTTACTTTCATAAGGCAGGGGATTAACTTTCTTAGCTATTTCAGCTGCTCCCTGACCTGAAGAATATTTGGCACCTAACACCTCTTTAGCATCCACCTTGTCCCAGGATATACCCTGTCTGGCAAAATAAGTTGCAGTAGTCATATACGTACTCCCAAACCAAAATGAATTCAGTTCGAGTACGCTCTTATAAATACTTTCATCGCTCATATTTAAGGATACCATCATTTCAATTGCTGCCAAGGCTGCCATACCATGGTTGCAATCGGGGAATGCCGTGTGATTACCGCAACACGGTCTATAAACATGTCCTGCGATATCCATCACTCTTTTATGCTGCTCAGCTGTTAGTGAGATCAGGTCGTGTTTATTATAATGAGCCATCGCGCTGCCTTTCGCTAAGCTCCACCCTCCGGTTGAGGCAAAGTTACCGGCTTTATTTTTATACTCTTTTCCCATCGGCCCTTCGTCATAAACAAGACTCTTTTGTCCGAGCCCAACAGCCCAAAGCATATCAACAACAAACTGACTATTCTGAGTATTAATTGTAATTAGCGAATCCGATCCTTTGGTCAAAATTTCCTTTTGTGTATTATCCATCTTAACAACCTTTTCAAACTTTGCCTGATCGATTACACCAAGTTGGATTAATCTCGGACCTAAACTACCCCAAGAAACAGGAAGTGTAAAACCCTCCTGTGGAAGTACTTGTTCTGGAAGTTTCGACAAATCAATTAGGCTCCCGCCCTCTTTCTTCCACGCGTCCATTCCACCGTTCAGGTGTTTAACATCTGTATAACCTAAATTCAGGAGAGTTGCTGCAGCCTCTGTGCTCATTCTTCCAGTTTTACAGTAGAGTACTATTTCGGCATTCTTATCTTGGGGAAGTTTATCCTTACTAGCCAAAATTTCATCGTAATTTATAAAGATATCCGTTTTTTCAATCTCACCCTCATACGGCGTATGAACATTTATTAGCGTAAAATTCTTATTCTCTAATTTCTTAATTAAATCTTTAGAGTTAATTGCTGCCACACTATTTGAAATAGACGGAAGGAAATTTAAAGTTTGGACATTGGTTTTGAAAAACGTAAAACTCAAAATAAAACCAAACAATATCAAAAAAGAAGAGGTTAGAAATTTACTCAACAGTAATTTTTGTTTCTTCTTAAGTTTTTTCATATATAGTAGTTAATTAAGATAAAGACTGCTCCACTTAATAAAAACATACTTCCAAGTCCTGTAACTAACCTTTGATATGGGAAAAAAGACCTACCGTGTCTCATGATTATAATGCCATTGACGATATCAACTATATAAAATAAGGATCCGCCTATTACCATTCCGAAAGTCAATTTATCTAATCCAAAAATATCTCCGTGTTTTAGAATCAGATTATATTTATAAAAAGACCATATAGTCGCTGCAAAAATTCCCAAGTAAATAAAAATCCCAAAAAAAGTAGAAGAAAAGTTTTTATTTTTTGAGGCAAGTAATCGTTGTGTCCAAAACGCCATCGCCCCCAAAAAAGCCCCCAACCAAACTCCGGTAATGCTATCGTCAATTCCCAACAGTCTTGATAGCGTTAATCCAACTCCAGCGCCGGCCACGCAAAGCGGACAGTGCGCCTGGATTTCCCTAGGAAATCCAAATAATACAATACTTATAATTATTATAAACGTTATAAAAACTATCTTATTCATTAGCTGACTACTTTCCCGCTAAATTTGAGCTCCCTTACCCCAGATGGATCAGAAAATGTTAAGAACACGCTTCTATCAAAAGGTCCTACTCCTTGAGGTCCGTGAGCAGCAGGATCGAAAATCGCGGTAACCAACATTTCTTCATTTGGAGCAACTTCCAAGTTAACAGAAGGATTTTTATCACCCATACCCTCCATACCGAACAACCTAGTTTCCTTATCTCCAATTTTTACCTTAGCTTTTGTACACATACACGACGTTGCCAATTTTTTAAGTTTAATTGTATTATTTGTAGTATTTTTAATTTTATACTCCTTCGTAACGGTTCCTCCTTTTATTGGAACATCACCCAAATTGTAATTAGAGGGTTCGACGGAAATACCACTTACATCTCCCATAGGTTTAATTTCTTCCGAAGATGATTTTCCACTAAGTGCAACAAACCCAATAATTAAAAGCACCGAAAAAATTATAGCTGCGACAAGAATTTTTGACTCGCCTCTCATGTTTGTTTGCTGAATACGTCAAGTATTTCGTTAATTAGTTTCTCTTTTTTCGATCCCTTCTCGTGTATATCTTTGAGTACACAATGATGTAGATGGCCATGAAGGATTATTTCGTCAACATTTTTTAACGCTGCCTGAATCGCCTGCGATTGGTGAATAACATCAGGGCAATAAGCATCATCCGATACCATGTCTATTACTTTATTGAGATGACCCCTGATAATTGCCAGTCGTTTTGCAGCTGAGATTTTTGCAGATTCATCCATTTTTATATCCCTACCCGGGGGATAGGGTATATTACTTTATCATTCAACTTTAGGACTTGTCAATAAGCACTATTTTCTATAAAATCTATCACTATGAACAACGTCTGGCTGGCCTTTATTACAGGCTTGACAACCGGAGGAATCTCCTGCCTTGCAGTACAGGGTGGCCTTCTTACCTCAACATTAACACTACAAAAAGAAAATAAAGAGGTGAAAGGTGGCAACTGGAAGTTTGTTGCAATGTTTTTAGGGTGTAAAATCTTGGCTTACACTATCCTTGGGGTGCTTTTGGGAATAGTAGGCTCCATCTTAACTCCTTCCCCTAAGTTTCTGGCTGTATTGCAGCTTGTTATTGCTATCTTCCTAATCGGAACAGCGGGTAGACTTCTGGGCTTGCATCCATTTTTCAGATACTTCGTCATTCAACCACCTAAGTTTGTATTAAGATTAGCCAGAAACCAAAGTAAGAAAACGTCTCTTTTTGCACCGGCAATCCTGGGCGCACTAACAGTTCTAATGCCCTGCGGCGTCACCCAAGCTATGATGCTCGTGGCACTCGGAACAGGAAATCCGCTCTACGCAGGAGCAACAATGTTTGCTTTTACCCTCGGAACCAGCCCGGTATTTTTTACGCTTGGCGTAGCTGCACTGGGCTTACTTCGGAAAAAAGCCTTCGCATACATCTCCTCCATTGTAATTTTTGTATTCGGTGTACTTGCACTCAGTAATGCAATGGGTCTTTTCGGTTCACCTCATACTCTCAGAAATTATTGGATTATTATCAGTGGAAATGATAAGCTCGTTCCGGTTGCAAGATCCGCGGGAGTCACCCAGGGTATCCAACAAGCAACTATTAATGTCACAGGTAGAGGTTATACCCCAGATGTCAGTACCTTAAAAGCCGGGGTTCCAGTTAAATTAAAACTCATTACCGATAACGTTTTCAGCTGTGCACGGGCGTTTACTATTCCGTCATTAAATATCTCAAAGATACTCCCCGATACTGGAGTTACAGAAATTGAATTTACTCCGACTAAACCTGGCCGGCTGGCTTTTTCCTGTTCAATGGGCATGTATACTGGCTCATTTAACGTAGTTCAATGAGCCTAACTAATAACTTATAACTTATGAAGAAAAGTTACAAAGTAAAGGGCATGGATTGCACAGCTTGCGCCAAGATGATCGAGCTTGATTTGGAAGACATCGGGGTCAAAGCCTCATGCAACTACCTAAAAGAAACACTCGAAGTAGAAGGTGAGTTTGACGAGGAAAAAATAAAACAGACCCTCAAAACCTCCGGATACACAATTATCTAGAGGTTGTATCATCTGTGTTTACCTTAGCGGTTAACACACTACCACTATCGAAAGTTAAAACAGCACTCGTTCTATCTTCAATCCCTACAGCAGTTCCCACCTTCTCACCTTTTCTTAATTTATATCGGCCAATCTCCCTAGCTTTATTTATTGCTAAAATACGATCCTTGTCAGGATTTTGAAAAGTCAAAGCTAATTTAATTCTGTCTTTTGCTTCTTGTATTGTACCCATAATAATTCTCAACAATAATCTATCTACCCATCCACTAACTACCAACTACTATTTTATCCTTCCCCATCCATTTTCTTAATACTTCAGGAACAGTTACCGATCCGTCTTCGTTCTGATAATTTTCAAGAATTGCCAAAGGAGTACGGGAGGTGGCAATAGCAGTACCGTTTAACATATGAAGATACTCCGCTTTCCCGTCTTTTCTTCTTAATTTAATATTCAGATTTCTTGCTTGGTAATCCGTACAGTTTGAGGTTGAAGTAACTTCTCCATATTCTCCCCTGCTCGGCATCCATGTTTCGATATCGAACTTTCTTGCGGCCATAGCTCCCAAATCTCCAGTACACATTTCCAATACTCGATAGGGAAGTTCCAGACTTTGATATATTTTTTCTTCCATTTCCAATATATGTTCGTGCATATTATCGGATTCTTCAGGAGTACAGTAAATAAACATCTCCGCTTTTGTAAATTGATGAACCCGATAAAGTCCTTTTGAATATTTTCCGTAAGCTCCTGCTTCCTGGCGGAAACAGTGTGAATAACCGATATACTTTAAGGGTAGTTTGCTTTCGGGTATTACTTCATCAGCATGCTTTCCTGCGAGCGTAACTTCAGCAGTAGCGATTAATCCCAAATCCTCGCCCTCGATTGTATATGTTTGGGCTTCATTGCCTTTCGGCGCGTAACCGGTTCCCAAGTAATATCTTGATTTTGCCAAATCTGGGGTAATAACAAGAAGGAATCCTTCTTTCGATAATAATTCGAATGCAAATTGAACCAATGCCAGCTCCATTAACGCTCCGTCACCGTACAAAAAGTAAAATTGCGACCCGCTCACTTTTGCACCGGTTTCAAAATCCAAAATATTAAGATTCTTACCGAGTTCCAGATGGTCTTTCGGAGTAAATTCAAATTTTCGCGGCTCCCCCCATTTTCGTACTTCAACATTCTCTTTCTCCCCTTTTCCTACCGGAGCTTTTTCTGATGGCAGGTTAGGAATTAGATTAAGCAGTTCATTTAGTACATCTTCAAGTTTTACTAAACTGGGTTCCAACTCTTTTAAATTTTCTTTAATTTCTTTTCCCTTGCTACTTGCTACATGCTCCTTGCTGCTTAATTTATTCCTTTCCGCTCTCAGATTTTCAATCTCTACTCCCAGCTTTCTTTTTTTCTCATCCAAGTCCAATACTTTATCAACCAAAGTAGAGTCGTATTGCTTATCGGCAACACCCTTTTTTACTTTGTCCGGGTTTTCCCGGATATATTTAATGTCTAACATTATTTACCTCTTTCCTTAATAATAACACTAATACCTTGCTGTAACCCTTTAGCAACGAGTTCTCCATCAATTAAATCACCTGGTTTTAATTCTCTCTTAGAAATAATCGTACCATATTCGTCTCTTAGGATAATAACGCTCCTACTACCTTCAGTAGCTTTTTGGGAATTTTGCTTTTTCTTCAATATATTAAATGCCATACATTCTTTAAACAAAGTTACTTAGCTCTGTGTAAATCTTCAAATCTATTAAAAGTATTCAAAGCTCCGTCCACTATATAGTCCTCTGTATTTGCTGCTCCACGTTCCGGTAATATTTTATTATTGTTAACACTCAACCTGTTTGCTTTCTTCTCTTCAATTAAATATCTTCTGTAATCTCTGTCTATTTCTGATTCGAATCTATTTTCTCTCAAAAAAATCACCTCCTTTTATTTTTAGGTAATTACGCCCTAAAATTTAGGAGGTGCCAGCGTAAAATTCGTCCTGTTAGATAATCTAACTGGATTTTCTTAATTTTACCGTTACGTGGTATTACGTCTTGGTTTACATCGACTATTCTAAGCGTGCCGTCTACCCCAAGAAGCTCCGTTGGTGGAAAGCCAACATCGTAGCTTTTAGTTAATTATCAATTCAGTTATTTTATAGAAAGTAATATTCTAAGTCAAATCTAATCATCTATGGCCATTAATATTTCCAGCCTCATCAATTTCAACTCTTGCTCTTAAGGAGGGTCTAATTCTTTGAATGGCAGGTTTTTGTGAATTTAATTCTGCCGCTCTCTTGTTAGCTTCTTCACTGGATAGATAACTACCGATATGATGAATCGTAACCACTCTATTTAAAACAACCAGTTTCTGTAAGTTTCCGTTGACCGGATACCCCTTAACTTCTTCAATAACAGGATTTACTACCCTGAATCTTGGTTCTAAGCTACCCGTGACACGTTCTTTACTCCCGTTTCCACCATTTCCTTTATTTCCTCGTCCAAACATATGCGTGTATTATAGCACTTGAAGCAATTCAAATAAAGCTTTCACAAACCTAAATCTTCGTGGATTTCCTGCATCGAAGTGAGGGCGATTTCGATAAATTCCCGAAGGGGAATTGCCAAACGCTCTTCGCACTCTTCAATTTGCTCTCGTTTTACACCTCCTGCGAACGATTTTTGCTTCCACTTATTCAAAATTGAATCAACGCTGACAGAAGCCAGTTTTTTATCGGGTTTCACAAGAGCAACGGCAACAATTAAACCCGTCAACTCGTCGCAACAATATAGCGACCATTCAAGCATATTCTTTGGAGAGTTTTGGCCTGTATGGGAGAAGTTATGCGACAAGATTGCTTCAAGAATTTCCTTATCCTTGACGTCCTCCTTTTTAAGCCATTCCACCATTTTTAACGTGTGTAACTCAGGAGTTCCTTTTGTCACTTCATAATCCCCGTCGTGCAGAAGTCCAACAACCTCCCACAAACCCTCATTCGCACTGAAGTGTTTTGCAAGCGCTTTTATTACTGCCCCAACAGCATAACAATGCCTTCGCAAATTCTGGTTTTGCATATGGGCATGAAGAAGTTTAAGAGCCTTTTCTCTTGTCATATATTTAAGAATTACCTTTAAGGGGTTACCTCTGCAAGGTATACTAAGTTTTACTCTTGCGAGCTTTCTTAACCCTCTGCCTTTTTATATTTTCGCTTTCTGGTCGTAGGAGTGGAAATAATACAGTCTCTCTAATTGGTTTATCCACCAGAAATGAAAACAATCTTTCGCTTACCCCGAAGCCTGAAACTGGCGGCATGCCGTATTCCAGCGCTTCAACAAAATCTTTATCATTCATTTGAGCTTCTAAATCCCCTGCTTCTCTCATTTTTTCTTGATCCTTAAATCTCTCGGCCTGGTCAATTGGATCATTAAGCTCTGAATATCCATTACCCATTTCACTACCTCCCAATATAACTTGATACCTCTCAACAAAGTCAGGTCTCTCTTCCTGCCTTTTGGCTAAAGGTGATACATCAACGGGATGTCCTACTAAAAAGGCGGGACCCATAATTTTCCGCCTTACAGACTTCCATAAGGAATCTATTAGCCTTCCTTTGGAATCATTCTTATTGAAATCTTGTTTCAACTCGTTAAGTTTAGCTTCAATCTCCCCTTTAGAAGCACTCCTAATATCAATTCCTGCATGTTCTTGAATTGCTGCACAATAATCAATTTTCTTCCATGTTCCTCCCAAATCAATTTCAGCCTTATTAATTACAAATTTTAAAGTACCAAAAGTCTTTTCGGCAACATATTTATACATGTCTTCAACTAATTTCATTGAATCATCATAATTAGCGTAAGCCCAGTAAAATTCCATCTGTGAATAGTCTTGAAGATGCTCACGACTAATACCTTCATTTCTAAACTGCCTCCCTATTTCAAAAGTTTTTAAAAAACCTGCAACCATTAACCTTTTTTGCCATAATTCACCCATCGAGATCCTCAAATATAAATCAATATCTAGGGCATTGTGGTGGGTAATAAACGGGTTTGCATCAGCACCTCCTGCTGTAGTTTCTAAAACGGGAGTCTCTACCTCTAAAAACCCTTTACTTATCAGGAAATCGCGCATGCTTTGCCAAAATATAGCTTTCTTTCTAAACAGAGCTTTCAGGTCATCATTGAGTAGGAGGTCAAGATACCTTTTTCTGTATCTTTCCTCGTCGTCTTTCAAACCAAACCAAGTTGAAGGCAAAGGCCGGATGGATTTAGACAATACCTGAAAATCCAAAACATCGATAGTGATCTCGCCAGCCGTGGTTTTAAAAACTTTACCCATCGACCAAATAAAATCGCCGACATCAAACAACTTAAGCATCTTAAAATTATCCTGAAGATTTTTCTTTTGAAAAAACAACTGAATTTTCCCAGTTTCATCTTTAAGATCTGCAAAAATAACGTTACCATGCTCTCTCCACCCCATAAGCCTCCCCGTTACGGCTCTCTTGTCATCCAAATGCGTCCTTACTATACTGACAGGCTCGTGTAATCCCTTTACTTTTGAAGGGTAAGGATTTATTCCAAGTTTTTTCAGCTCACTTATTTTATGAAGACGAATACTCCTTATTTCTTCCAATTTCTCTTCGGCCATTGCGTTAAGTATATCTCAAAGAAAGCAAAATAATCTACACACGGGCTAAAGCCCGTGGTTTTTTGCCGCCAAGTTTAGATTCTAGCTCCATCCACGATTTAATAATCGTGGTTTTCGCTAGTATGCAATAAAAACGAAGTATACAACTAATCCAATGAAAGAATTTCGTATGTAATTTTCCCGGCCGGAGCTTCGACTTCGACCTTGTCCCCAACTCTCTTTCCGACTAAAGCAACTCCTAAGGGAGAGGTGTGCGAGATCTTTTTATTGACCGGATCTGCCTCCCAATCACCGACTATATCATATATGTGAGTTGTCCCGCCTACTTTAAGGGTAACCTTTGTACCAACTGAAACTCCGCCACCATTATTAGACTCGGCAACAACAGCATTTTTCAACACAGCTTGCAACTCATTAAGCCTTCCGTCTAAAAACTCGAGCTCGTCCTTTGCGTTTTGGTAATCACTATTTTCAGCTAAATCACCCTGAAGCCTGGCATTAGAAAGTCTATCGACAAGCTTCGGCCTTTTTACATTCAAAAGCTCGTCAAGCTCTTTTTCTAAGGTCGCTAATCCTACTTTTGTAAATTGTATTTGTTTGCTATCAAGCATGTTGATTACTATATAGGCTGTAAAAAAACCGCCCAGTAGGCGGAGTAATTAATAACCCATATCGTGAATAGATGGTATTCTAAGGCTTAGAGTATATCTTGTCAATAATGCACACCGTATCAAATGCTAACTTTCTTATATGGTAATTTTAAGCCAAATCACGTATATTTATTACTTGTGAAGAAGATGAAACCTCCCCGCCCTCTCGCTATCGCTCTCTGGCGGGGTATCCTTTCGGATCTGTCTAAACGAGGTTACATTCTTAATTCAATTCATCCCCATCCTCCGGCTATCGCCTCCAGATGGGGTATTCTTGAAATGCGAATAAAAATCAAAAAACTATTCCTCCCCCTTCTTTTAATCACTTTCTTGGTTTTTATAGTTTATTTAATAACTATCTATAAAAGGGTTGTTGTGAACCAACCTAATGTTATAACAATCCTTAATACAAAAATTACCCCATCACCAACTCCGACACCGGATCCACTAGCTCCCCGTAATATTTTACTGCTTGGATATGCCGGCGGAGATCATGAAGGCGCGACTCTTACTGACACACTAATCATCGCACACATTGTACCCAAAGAAAACAATATTACCTTAATATCAATTCCGCGGGATCTCTTTGTCCCATTACAAGTCGAAACAGAAAAAGAGGAAAAATTTAAGATCAATCATGCTTTTGCCATTGGACTCGATGATAAAAAATACCCCAATAAACCTCCTCAATACAAAGGTTTGGCGGGTGGTGGAGCCTTGGCAAAAGATACCGTATCCAAAGTTACGGGTCTTCCGATAGATAATTATATTGCCATCAGCTTCGAAGGATTCAAAAATATTATTACTATTTTAGGAGGAGTTGAAGTAAATATACCCTATGCGTTTGAAGATAAATTTTATCCGATCACGGGTAAAGAAAAGGATACCTGCGGGAAAAGTGATGACAATCTTAAGATAATCCAGGCAACGATGTCCGGCCAGCTTCTCGAACAGCAATTTACTTGTCGTTTTGAAACTATTAACTATGCCAAAGGCAAAACTCTTCTCGATGCAGAAAATGCACTGAAATTTGTTAGGTCTCGCCATTCCGAAACAAACGGCAACGACTTCGGAAGAAGTCTCAGGCAGCAGGCATTAATAATTGCCATAAAAAATAAGATCCTTAGGATCAGCTCTATCCCCAAAATAGCTCCTATAATTAATTCGTTTTCAAGAAACGTCATGACTGATATTGACATTAAAACTGCAATAGGACTACTGGAAGAGAAGGGTAAGATGAATGACGTCATAATAAAATCAGTTTCTTTATCTACCGACAACGTCCTCAAAGAAGCAGTAAGCAGTGATAGACAGTATATTTTACTACCCAAAGACGGCGAGGAAAACTGGCAACAAATTCACGACTTCATAGTCACAAGCTTCTAGAAAAAAAGTTAGATTTCTTACTGATTTTATTTGCTTCGAATGTAATACTCTGAAACTGTCTCGAAAAAAACTGTCCCAATTGAGTAGTTCTTAGAACACTCAATGGGATCACGTGAGATGCTTTTTAGAAGCTATCTCACTGTGAGGGGAGGTGATAATTATGAAGAATAAAACTGGTGCAATTGACCATCTTAAAAAACACCAAAAATATCCGGCAACAAGTGAAGAATTAAAAGCAGAATGCGACAATTTATCAGATTTTTCAGAAGAAGATAAAACGTGGTTTATGGAACATCTTCCTGAAGGAACTTATAAATCTGCCGATGATGTAATTACGGCTTTGGGGTTAGGTATGGAATGATAAGCAAAACTTAATCTTCATAAATGTCTTCCATCACGCTAGAATTATCAAGTATGGAAGAATATGCTGAATTAGGTACACCCAAAAAAGTATCAACTCACGAGCCATTTAGAAAGAGAGATCAAATATTAATTGCCGTTGGTTGTCTTTTACCGGCGTTGATTGGTGCGTGTTCGAATCCTGTATCGTATGAGACTCCACTTGACAAGGATGTCCGCGCTACAGAAACAGCACGAGAGAATAATCCTGAAATAAACCCTGAACTTGATAAGTTACCTCGTTCCTGCGTATATAATACCGTAAAAATAGAGGGAATGGGCGAAAGTCGACCATCACAAGGAACAGGTTTCGTAATTGATCAAAGAGAAACTTCGGACGGTGAGTACATAGCTGTATTAATTACAGCAGGTCATCTGATTGCACAAACAGGTTATGAAATAAAGTGGGCGAAGATTAGCCAACCTCAAATAAATAACTCAAATTTAAACAGGAGTAATTTCGAACCCGATGAATTTACGTACTTCACATCCCCAGTTGATATGGGGGTTTTGATTCTAAAAAGTAAACATCCAATATTTAAGCAAGTAGAACCATTTACAATTTCTAAAGACATCCCTAATAATGAAGCTCTTGTATCCGTCTCGTTCCCATGGGTTGCAGACGAAAGCGGCTTTATATCCGAACTTACATTAAATGTAATTGATACTGAAAAAGAAGAAGGCGAACCAAGCGAAATATGGACAGAAGGTACCGATTCAGGAGGTGCAAGCGGAGGTGTCTGGTGCGACCGTACTACAGGAAAAGTTGTAGGAGTTACATCAATTGGCAGTTGGGAACATGCCGAAAACGAGATATGCTTCATACCGGTTTATCATTGGGCTAAACGAATTATAGAAGGTGTGGGAGCTATTGGTCGATCTGTAAATGATTATTTCGGAACTGACATACACATTGATGATTTTTCAAAATAACAAGATTTCGTAAAATTATCTGATTTCTTCAATTAATTTTCTGATAAAAATAATTTTTGCATTTTTTTCTAACCATGGATAGTGGCCGCAATTTTTAAGAAGGATAAATTTTACATTTTTTAAAACCTTCGTAAGTGGTTTTTTTACTCCGATAAAAGGATGCGGATCATAATCTCCATGAATTACGACAACGGGACATTTAATACCTTCACCATATTTAAGAAGCTCTCCGCTTTTTCTTAACTCTTCTGCTTCACCCCAGACTTTTTTATAAATATTACTGTTTACATTAATGTCTTTGACACCAGGTAATGGATTAAAAGCATCGGCTTTTCCCATTAAGTAACCGAAGTCTTTTAACATTTTATTACCCGAATTACCTTCTCCCATTAAACCCAGAATCGCTTTTACCCTTCGTCTTTCTTCATTAGTTAACCTTTCCAATCTCGTTTGCATGATGCTTTTTGCATATTTTGCCTCAAATGGACCGCTATTAACGAGGATTAATTCCTTAACTAATTCCGGATACTTTGAAGCAGCAATAAAGCTCAACCACGCTCCCCATGACCAGCCGATTAAATATACAGGAGGATTTCCTTCTTTAATAATTACTTTCCTTAATTCCTCTATCAGTCCGTTCATATAGTCTTTTGTCTGCAATGGCTCTAATACTCCGTATAATTTTGATAGTTTCTCTGCCACCGGCTGCATTTCTCCGGGTGCACCAGGGCCACCATGAACTACAACTACGATGTATGGAGGTTTTCCGTATTTACGGAACTTTTTCATACAAGAAGTATAACACCAAATAAACTCACCGACTTATTCAATTCACAAAGTTATTTTACTGAGTCTGACTCGGCCAAGGTTCCCTTACAATGCGAAGCAGTGCCAAGGTTCCCTTATTTCAAACTCGCAAATTACCATGGTCACGCAGGACATGTACAGATAAGCGTTCACCCAGTAGAACTTCATTTTTAGAATTAACAATAATGACGCAAGTACCCAGCTTCTGTCTTTCTTCTTCTACCATAATCGTAGTTTATCAAAATTGATATACTTTAACTAATAACATTTGATAGAAACACCTCGCTCGGATTCAAACGGAATTAGCCTCAAAATATGAAGTAGATTACTAATTTTAGAAAGTTTAACCTCATGAATCCTGCACTTTTATATTAATCTTTTTTTCTTAAATGCTTTTCCAGACCCTGATTTGAGATATTTTTCGAAATTTAATGCTTTCTTTTTTGATTCAAAAGCACAATAGAAAATTAATTTAACAGGTAAGAATTTCTTGGTGTGATTTGTATTTCCTTTGTTGTGATCTTTGATTCTATTTTTGAGATCAGATGTTTGGCCTACATAGTTTGAGTTATTACTTAATTTCAGTATGTAGACATAATGCATACTTTCATCCTTCGCCAAGGCTTCGGACGACGACCTTTATTTATATTAGCCTGCCGGCCGAAGCTTTAGCGTAGGTCGGTGACCCCACCGGGAGTCGAACCCGAGTTTTCAGGATGAGAACCTGACGTCCTAAGCCACTAGACGATGGGGCCTCTTTTTCTCGATTTACTAACTTTTGACAACGGCGTCACTTCAATAAGATTGACTACTACAATTTTACTTTAATTGAAGCTAAAAGACAACAAAACCGTGGGTTTCAGTAGATTAAATTAAATAATCCCGGATACGTGAAGCCATCACAGACGCGTGTATACTGCTAGCAGGTTCAGACTAAAGCCTGGTCACATATCTTGATTTAATTAATACTAATTGGCGGTTCGGATTCTTCCTTACTTACATCGGATCTATCGCCAACAGGTTGAATTTTAATAAAACGGTGTTTTAACCGATCAAAAACAAAACCCCGGAGACGCATACTCGTAATGCATCGATTAATATGTCCCATTTTACGTTCACCTGTAGTTGTCCCGTACTGTGAAGATCTGGCAGGAGTAATTTCTACTACCATATAGCAGTATATCACTTTTTTTCGAGAGTCCGCTAGTTGTTAAACTGTGGCAATGTAGCTCGGAGACGGAACTCTTTTCTTAACTTGTTCAATTTTAGGTTCCGGAAGTTTTTTAAGAGCTATTTTCAAAACCTCGTCGTAGCGTTCAGCAAAGATAAACTTGATATCTTTTTTGACTTTTTTGGGAACGTCTTCCATATCTTTTTCGTTATCTTTCGGAAGAATAATTGTTTTAAGTCCGGCTAAATGGCCCGCAATTACTTTTTCTTTCACGCCACCAATCTCCAGCACTCTGCCGCGAAGTGTTATTTCCCCCGTCATCCCAACATATCTTTTTACCGGTATTCCTGTCAGAGCAGATACTAGTGCAGTTGTGATTGCAATTCCGGCCGACGGCCCGTCCTTCGGAACAGCCCCTTCAGGAACGTGGATATGTACGTCCATGCGATTACCAAAAGTTTCTTTTAGCCCCAACTCTTTCCAGTGAGCCTTAGCCCACGTAAACGCTGCCTTGGCAGATTCTTTCATGACATCGCCCAGCTGTCCCGTTAAGGTAAGCTTACCGCGACCAGGCATTAAAGCTACCTCGATAAACAAAATCTCTCCTCCGGCCGCAGTTACCGCAAGTCCCGTTGCCATACCGACTTCGTCATTTTTCTCTGCAATTAATGACGAAAATTTCTGAGGACCGAGAAACTTTCTGACTTCGGGCAGGTCTAAGGTCAAAGAAAACTTTTTCTTTTCGGCGACAAAACGTGCAACCTTTCGGCAAATTGTTGCCAGATTTCTCTCCAGATTTCTTACCCCCGCCTCTCTCGTGTAGCGAACAATTATCTCATTCAGAGCCGCATCACTTATCTGAAGTTTTTCTCCTGCCAGACCATGCAGCCTAAGTTGTTTCGGCCATAAAAACTTTTTGGCAATATTAAACTTTTCATCCTGCGTATAACCCGGGAAATTAATTATCTCCATTCTGTCTTTTAGGGCAGCCGGAATACTCTCCATAACATTTCCTGTAGCAATAAACATGACGTGCGACAGATCAAACGGCACTTCTAAATAGTGATCTGAAAATTCCTTATTTTGCTCAGGATCAAGCGCTTCAAGGAGTGCCGATGACGGGTCACCTCTGAAATCGACGCCCAATTTGTCTATCTCGTCGAGCATGAAGACTGGATTTTTCGTGCCAGCATTTTTAATCCCCTGAATAACTCGCCCCGGAAGAGCTCCGACATAGGTTCGTCTATGACCTCTTATTTCTGCTTCATCTCTAATACCGCCAAGCGAAACCCGAACAAATTTTCTCTTTAAAGCTTTGGCTATCGATTTACCGATTGAGGTTTTACCTACTCCGGGTGGGCCGATAAAACAAAGAATTGTCGGTTGACTTTCATCTTTATCTCCGCTTTTTAACAATTTCTTGGTAGATCCTCTTTTAACTTTCATTACGGCTAAATATTCCAAAATTCTTTCTTTTGCTTTATCTAAGCCATAATGATCATCTTCAAGTATTTTTGCTGCACGTTTTATTGACACATCGTTGGGCGATAATTTACTCCAAGGCATATCGCACAGCCAATCTAAATAATTTCTGATGTAGCCTCCCTCCGGGTTGTGGGGAGACATCTGAATCAGTCTGGCTAATTCCTTCCTGGCTTTTTCTTCAACATCTCTGGGCATGCTTGCTGCCTTAATTTTCTTTCTATATGTTTTAACCTCTTCAGAAGATAAATCTCCCAGCTCTTCTTCACCCAGCTCTTCTTCAATTGTTTTCTTTTTTTCCCGAAGCATGGCTTTCCTCATTTGGTCTTCAAATCTATGCTGGGTTTTAGTCGAAATAGTCTTCTCAAGCTCGAGGACGTTAACCTCGTGTGCGAGATATTCAAGGATTTTATCAATGCGTTTCTTCATTGGAACGGTTTCGAGGAGTCGCTGTTTTTCACTAGTTTTAATATCGAGAAGCGATGCCACTTGGTCGGCAACCTGGTATGCCTCGGGCTGACCCGAAACCAAATTCATAACCGTCATTATTTCAGCCTGTTTTCCCAAATTAATCGCTTTCTTAAAGAGCTCAATGAGATTATTCGACAGTGCTTTTACCTCATCGGTTAGGGGAGACTCCTCTGGAATTTCTTCGACCATGCCCACGAGAAAAGGTTCCTGTGAAATAATCTCAGCCAACTTAACTCTAACTTGTCCCTTAACGACTGCGTGAATTTCACCTTCTGTCGACATCATCTGGGTAATAACCGCGATTGTTCCAACTTTGTATAAATCAACCTGTCCAGGCTCAGCCATTCTCGGATCTTTTTGTGTAAATATCGCAACAACCTTATCTTCCTGAAAAGCGCTATTTATTGCGGCAACACTTTTTTTCCTGCCAAAGGTCAAGACAGCGTCTGTGTGCGGAAAGACAACGGATCCCCGGATAGGGACAATGGGAATTCTTCTTAAATTTTTAGTTACCTGATTTTCCATTGATATTTAGTATTTTAGCAGTCTAAACATTTATCTGCTAATTGTCAAGACTCGAAACTATCCCAAAAGCTTAAATACATGAAGTTTTTTGACTAAATATGCAGTTCCCACTCCGACAAATCCCCCGCTTACTACATCGATCATATAATGGACATTTGTTGCTACCCTGCCCATGGCAACTAATATAGCAAGAGCGATAAACCAAATACCAAGTTTCTTCTTGTGTAACCAAATACTTGCTGCTATTGCAAAAGCGACAGTGGAATGCGCAGACGGGAACGAAGTTTCGGGAGTCGGAATGGTAAAAGTCAAAGGCAAGCGGCCGTTTACCTCAAAAGGCCGTGCATGCGGTAATAAACTTTTAATTACCAATACCATCAACCAAGAAATTAGACAAGCAGTTAAGGCATGGAGAACAACTTCTTTTTTAATCCGTCCGTCTATTACCCATAAAAAGATAAGCCCGGCAAACATGAACCATATCAAGAAGCTTCCGAGAAAGGTAATAAAAGTCAGATACAAACTATTTTCACTATAAATAATAATTGGATTCATAATTTAAAGTATACAACAACCCGAAAATGGCAATTTGCATTTGCGCCGACTTAAACTTAGACTACTAATATGGGTATCAGGCATTCCACAATCCGAAGTTTTGCATACGCTATAACTGGTCTTAAAACGGCGATTAAATCCGAACCAAATTTAAAAATACATATTGTTGCAGGTACACTTGCACTCTTGACAGGATTAATACTGAAGCTTAGCTACCTGGAATGGTTACTTCTTTTATTTACAATTTTTTACGTCATCACACTTGAGCTTTTAAATACTGTCATGGAAGCTTTTGTGGATTTAGTCTCGCCTGAGATGAGCCCATTTGCAAAAATTGCCAAGGACGTTTCTGCCGCATGTGTATTACTGGCCGCATTAATATCGGTAATAATAGGATCGGTTCTCTTCCTGCCGAAAATTATTCTTATCCTCAAATGATCAAAGAACAATAATCGTAAGAAACCCCAAGAGGATACAGTAAACTCCGAATAATCGAAATTTTCTCTCACGAATAAATTTATAAACGACTCCGATTGAGAGATAACCGGTAATCAACGCTGACATAAATCCCACAAGATAATAGCTCGGATGAATTATTGCATCGGATTGATAATCAATAAGCTGCAAAATATTCGCACCCAGTATCGCGGGAATAGACAATAAAAACGAAAATTCTGCTACTTTTTCGCGATCAATACCCAGCTTAACTCCCGTAAAAATAGTGGCACCTGAGCGCGAAATTCCGGGAATAATTGCAATTGCCTGTGCAATACCGATTGCAAAAGAATCTGGCAAGGATATGGTTTTTTTGACTGTTTTAGCACTATCAACCAACATATTTAATAATCCCGTAATTAAAAACTCTATCCCCAGAGCATTGATGCTGCCAAAGAGTGCTACAAATTGTTTATGAAAAAAATACCCTGCTAGTGCTGCTGGTATAGTCCCGACACCGAGAAGTAAAATATACTTTTTACTGATCATCATTAATGTTTTTCGGAAAAAATAAAAAACCGCGGTCAGTGTTGCGAGGTGAAGAATAACATCGAATAAAATTCCCGGTTGGTTAAAACCCGGAATAAGATTTTGAAATAAAACTAAATGGCCGGAGGAGGAAACGGGAATAAACTCAGTTAACCCCTGAACAATACCCAAAAAAACCGCCCAAAAAATATTCATACTAGCAAGGCATAGATCTCGCTTCTAGTGTAGCAGATTTTACTCAAAGGGTTATTTAGTCAAGATATATATTAAATTAGCTTTATCATCTGAAATATAAAGTACTCCGTTATTAGCAAATATCAAATCAACCGGTCTGCCTAACACACTTCCCTTTGCATTTAGCCACCCAGTTATAAAATTTTCCAATCTGCCTGTATCAGGGTCTATTTTAACTATTTTGTATCCAACAGCGCTGCTTCTGTTCCATGATCCGTGAAAAGCAACTAAAATTTTTCCCCAGTCATCTTTAGGAAATAAGTCGGATGTAATAAAGACAATTCCGAGTGGGGCAACATGAGCAGGATAAAAAACCTGTGCTTTCTCTGTATGTTGACAGTAGTCGGGTTCTTTGTCATTCATAAATTTAGCGTCTCTAATACGGTCCCCGTAACAGTAAGGCCAACCGTAATCTTTTCCTTCGGAAACAATATTCAGTTCATCAGGAGGAAGATCGTCGCCCAAAAAATCTCTTCCCATATCATTTCCCCATATTCTTACTTGTCCTGAGCTTGCCGAAGGATCAAATGCAAAAAATACTGTATTTCTTAAGCCTTGTGCAAAAACCTTTAAATTGCCTCCGTCCAAATCCGATACTAGAATGGCCGCTCTTTTGTCGTCAGATTCCACACATGTATCGCAAGATGAACCGACAGATGTATACAATTTGTCCCCGAGTACTTTTAGTGTTCGAGTAAAATGTCGACCTCCCCCCGGTAAAGTAAATAGTATTTTTCCTTCACTTACTTTAAATTTTATTGGATCATATTTATATCTAACGACTTTATCCGTTTCCGCAACATAGAAAAAATCATTGTTAAATGCCATGCCGTGAGGTCTATTCAAGCCATTAATAACTACATTTTCCCCGTCAGCAATGCCGTCCGCGTTTCTATCGGGTAATGCAACAATTTTACCCTCACCGGGAATTGACGCTAAAAGTACTCCGTTCATGTCAAATTCCAATACTCTCGGGGATGCACTCTTCAAATCTGCATAAATTGCCATTTTGAAGTCCGCCGGTATATTAAGAGGTTTATCTAAAGTTGATCCCTGGGGTAATTTCTTTAAATCATTATTTCGACTCGGTTCAATTAATGAGATTGTAGTCTTTCTGTCTAAATTTAAATATTTTGCTGCGATAAGGACTATAACCACCAAAAAGACAACTACCAGGAAAATATAAGTAAATATTTTTTTCACGCTAAATACAATATTAACAGTATAGTCGACAAAGAAGAGGCTCAGTTTTTAACTTGGACGTATCTGAACAATCTGAAAATAATTACCGTCCACATCCGCAAACGTCGCTATATAGCCGTACTCCTGCATATGATAGACGTCGGCAATTTTTTTCACCCCCGCTTTTTTTAATTTCTTAAACGCTTTTTTAATATCGTCAACTTCCAGGTTAAAAAGAAATCTTTTTGGGTCTTTGTTTTTTCCTTTGATTTCCGAGTGATCAATGATATAGATGGGGGTGCCGTCACCGGCTTCTAGTTCATAGTATTCTTCGTCATTTTCGCCGAAAACCGCCTCGGCAGTAATTTTTAAACCGACTTTATCCTGATAAAAATGCGCCAATTGCTTCGCATTTTCACTAAATAATGTTAAACTCTCTAATATTTTAATCATAAAAATCACCACCTCTCACGGTGAGATAGTCCCGATTTCATCGTAGACATCTCACGTGACCACATTTGGTGTCCTAGACTATCAAATTGTGGCCCAACCTAATATAATCTGATCTCATGGATTAGAACGCTTTGCATTATTAATAAAAGCATTTTAAAATAGGCAAAATAGTGATTCAGTTAGATTTCTAACTTAACTAAAATGGATAAAGATATTAATCAAAAATTACTGGGTTTTTTCTCTAAACACGTTCTTCAGTCATATAAACGAGGTGAAATATTGATAAGAGCCGAGGAAGAACCGCCTGGAGTTTTTTATATGATAAACGGCTACGTAAAAATGGCGTCTATTTTCGAAAACGGGTCAGAGCTGACTGTTAATATTTTTAAACAAGGTGCATTCTTCCCAATGTTATGGGCAATCGCTGATTCGGATAATGCTTACTTTTATCAGGCTATGACTTCAACTGAAGTTTTTAAAGCCACAAGAGGAGATGCACTAAAATTCATCAACGACAACCCGGATGTTTTGTATGATTTGACTAGGCGCCTTTTGGTCGGCATGGATGGACTTTTATCAACTACCCAACAGCTACTTTACGGTAACGCATATAAACGGGTCGCCTCAGCATTTATAGTTTCTGCTAAAAGATTCGGGAAGAGTTTCAAAAATAAAAATGTTCTCATTGATATTCCCCTTACGCATCAGGATATCGCAAATTTGGCGGGTATTACACGAGAAACTGCAAGTATCTCCATAGAAAAACTACAAAGCAAAGGGTTAATCTTTCGGAAAAGTCAAAAATTTATAGTAAAAAATTTGACCAACTTGGAACTCGAAGCCTCGATGTAACTCCAGCCTCATTTTTGGTATAATTCAAAGAGAAAAATATTTTAAGACGGGTTTTGGAAGAAGATTTTTGAAAAATCGAATTTAGCCAGAGTTTTGTATTGGGAGATCGTCTAATGGCCTGCCCGCAACGCCTGAGCCAACCTGCTTACTGAGCAGTGCGAGGCGGCCAGGGCTTGCGATGGCGGGCGGGTAGGAAGCGTTTATGTATTATACTTATGTGCTGTTAAGTAAAAGAGATGGTAAACGCTATGTTGGATGGAGTAATGATCTTGAGAAAAGAGTAAATAAACACAAATTAGGACTAGTTAGTTCAACTAAATTTCGGTTGCCAATCAAATTGGTTTATTATGAAGCTTGTTTAGATAAGAATAAAGCAATCAAAAGAGAAAAATATTTTAAAACAGGCTTCGGGCGTAGATTCCTAAAAGATCGAATTTAATCAGAGTTTTGTATTGGGAGATCGTCTAACGGTAGGACTACAGATTCTGGATCTGTATATCTAGGTTCGAATCCTAGTCTCCCAGCCAAGCAGAACGAATAGGCTCAAAAGAGAGTAAATGCTCCGATAATACGGGTGTTTTACCAGGTTCGAATTGTCTTGCTAATTGTTTAATTTCTCCTACCCCTTTTTCTATTAAGAAATACTGTTTATGCCGTGTTATCAGCAGTTTCTTGTCCATTATCCTTATGTTCGAACCGAGAGCTGCAAGAATTGAGCTTTTTTGTTTAGCGTCTCCATGTTCCAACCAATGCCGTGCGTAAACTGCAAAATCAAAGGTTCTTTCGGATAATTCCATCCAATCATTCTGCCTCTTATCTACTCCATTTATCTGTTCCAGTAGACTGGTCTTTTCATCAAGGAGCGTTTTTCGTTTGGTGTTGTACTCTTCATCAGATATTACCGAACCATCGATATTCTGTGGGCTGATTTTGAGACTAAGTAAGCTATCTAGCTTTTTTACACAGTCATCATAAGCAGTTTTTAGGTTTGTTCTGACAATTTCTCTATCTCCCACCTCTTTCGTGTTGCAATTATTCAGGTGTTTGATAGCCCAATCACGAAAAGAATCTGGAATTGTAAACTTTAGGAGCTCATCATCAACAAGTTTCTCAAAATCTTTAACCGAGATTATCTTTTGAGTACAATTCGGGTTTTTATTTTTTGTACAGAACAGATAAACGTAATGAAGGATTGTAGGATTTTTCATCCGTTCAATTGGAGTGTGGCAGTATTTACATTCGGTTGTATTCTTCCCCTTATGAAACTTCTCCTTACAGGCAGGACAATATACTTGCCATTTATCGTCACCACATACAGTGCCACCGCAGCTTCCACACTTGAGCACATCTCGATAGGGTATCTCGTGCTTGGAAATTCTGGTGCCTCTTCTACCCAACCTAATTTGCAACCTGTCAAATTCTGGTTTAGATAACATCGGTTTGAAATCACCCATAACTTCTCCTTCTTTCCTCTTCATTAAACCATAAAGATACGGGTCACTCAGATAGCGATACCAACCACTTTTATGCATTGGTTTACCACCTTGGCATTTTGTTTTCCGACTCCTATATCCAAATTTTTTATTCAACACATTTAGAGCTTCCATCGGAGTATGAGTTCCAGAGAGAATCAACCTAATAGCCTTTTCAATTATCGGATAACGTTCTTCATCGACAACTATTGTCTTATCTTTACCTTCTTGAGCATTCAAGTACCCTGGTTTAGCGGGACCAAGCCATTGTTTGTTATTTAAGAACTTATAGCTGTTCCCGCGTTTTACATTCTTGCTTAAATTTCTTGAGTATTGGTTTGCCATGCCAAAATGAATTTGGAGTATTAAATGGTCTGAATCTTGAGTATAAGTTTCACCATCAGCACACCGAATCTCTTTTAAGACACCACCTTGTAGTAATTGGAGTAAATAACCACCTTCTTTTGGATTACGGCAAAGCCTATCAGGCTTCCAGGTTAGTATGGCATTTACTTTTCCAGCTTCTATTAATGAAATCAGCTTATCAAATTCAGGTCTATTATCTGGTTTGTATGCGGAACGGGATTCTTCTAATTTGTAGGGGATGTTCAAGTCCAATAATTTTTCAAGTTTTACACACTCTTCTTTTTGTTCATCAATAGATAATGCCTGTTTTTCTCTAGACTCTGATGATTTTCTTGAATACTGGACGTATATTAGTTTGTTTTCCATAACTTAAATGGCCGTCCCAGTTGAACTCAAACCCTTTCGGACTTGTCTGAGACGGCCATTAAAAAAGCCGAAAGGTATTTTTGAGTTCAATATAATCATATATCTAACCCTTATCTTCTTCAAGATTTATTTTATTCACATTTGTTATTGGTCTGTAAATAGCAGTAAAAAGGTTGATTAGTTTATTGGCATAAACCGTAGCCAGAGTTTCGCTTATTGATTTACCATACTCCTTTTTCCAGATTACCACGAATTCGTCTATAGCCTCTTTGGATAGTTGCATTTTATTTTTTACCCGATAAATAAAGCATTTGTTTGAGCTTCTTTTGTGCTGCAACGTAGGACATCGGTTCAACCCTCGCTTTAAGTTGGGAATAAGTTTCAAGAAGTTTTTCGACCTTTTCGGATTTAAGAAAAATAAAGGTAAGCTTATCTGTATTATCGGTTTGATTTATTCCTATCAGGGAGATGCCACTTACAACCAAAAATACAAAGGCAAGAAATCGGTAAAGGTAATCAAAAAGTTGTCAAATGTTTTGGTTTTTGAATATAAACAAGCTAGAGATCTTGTCCTGTTTAATATAGAACCAGACTCTCCATATAGAAGACTTCCATCATCCATAAAAATTTATCTGGAAATCGAAAGTGAGCTGTCGAAACTTTCAGGTGAAAAACTAGACCAATATTCTACTGCGGCGGAAGATTATCAAAAGCAGTTGCTTTATCCAGCGATCGAAAGAGTAGCTGGAAATTCCTTAAGTATAATTGAGAATGATAAGGAATTTGAGACAAAACTAATCGATCAAGTAAACAAATACACAAGTATCTACTACAAAGTTGCCTATAACTATAAGTTGCCGACTATTAGAATAGTACCTTTTTTAATACGACTGATTAGTTACTGAATGGTATTGATAGTTTCTTCTAAATCTCCTACAATTCGTAGTATATGACTAGCTATAACTTAGGACCGCTTGAGCAAGAAGTAATGGATTGTCTGTGGAAAGAGAAAAATGCTTCAGTTTCGGATATCCATCAATGTCTTCAAAAGGAACGCAAAATTGCTTATACAACAGTAATGACAATAATGACACGTTTGACCGAGAAAGGCTTTTTAGCAAGAAAGATGGAAGGTAAGGCATATGTATATTCACCTAAAAAAACCAAAGAGCAAACCGCAAAAGGGATAGTTAAAAAAATTGTTAACTCTTTAGTTGACCAATACGGACACGAAGCGGTAACTGCATTTACAGATGAACTTAAACGACACAAGTAAGAGATTGTATGAAAAAAGAAATAAGTTATTTCCTAAGCATTTTGTTAGTTTTTACTTTCTCAGTTGTTTCTCTTTTTACTCTCTTTAAAAGATACTCGGGTCTAACCTTCGAACATTTCCGAGAGACTTGCAAAGTTATTGCTTCGAGCTTTTTCTCAACCGGAGCCCATTATGTAGGATTTATTCTCACAGCTATTGTTTTAATGATTACATTAGGACTATTTCTAAAAACTTTACTTTCATGTATTAAAACAAAAAGAAAATTAGAGGTACTTTTGCAAAAACAAATTTATTCTTTACCTCAAAAACTTAAATTTATTCTAGAAAGAAACGGTATCCGAAAAGATTTAATTATTATTGTAGAAGAGGTAGATGTTTATGCTTTTACAATAGATTGGTTTTCACCAAAAATAGTTATTTCGACCAGCTTAATAGAAAAACTAAATCAGAATCAGCTTGAAGCAGTAACACTTCATGAATATTACCATTTAAAAAATCGACATCCACTATTACTTATTGTCGGGGAAATTTTATCTTCATCACTACTAATGCTGCCTGTTTTAAGAGATTTAACAAGGAAAATGAGAACTGTATTAGAGAAGGAAGCAGATCTTTTTGTTTCTAATCAACAAAAGACCACAAGACATCTGAATTTAGCACTTGAAACGGTAAGTTCTCAAAATCGTTTCAAAATTTACCCAAACTTTTCAAGAAGAACCGACTACAAAATCAAAAGGATTAACTTTTTAGTTTTTGTGGTAATCATTCTAGCTGGTCTTTTCCTTTTCAAGTTTCCAGGAGATACTCATACTATTCAGGCGATGGGTAATTCAGACCTTTCAAATTGTGAGGATAACCTCTGTTCTACACACTGCCCAACAAATAATATTAACCAAAGCTCTTACATTACCCCCGCATTTCAGTCAACATTCGCCTCTTTTAATAATAACGTTGACTAACCCTTTTACTTATTGACAACCTTTACTATTGTCTACTACACTTCGTAGTATATCTATGATATTAAAGTCTAAGAGTAATCTTCTTGAAAAATTAGTTCCAATTCTTCTTGTTGCGTCAATTGGACTTGCTTTTGCAGTAGGAATGCTTTGGCAGAAAGTCAAAAACTTGGAAGGTGGTGGAACCACACGTATCGCCGGAACACAAGCTGGAGCCGCCGGAGGTGCTCAAGGAGGACAACCAGCTGCAGGAGGAGTTCAGCCTTCCTTCGGTAATGCTGACCAAGTTGATAAGTTGAGAAACGACGATCATGTAAGAGGCGATAAGAATGCAAGGATGCTTCTAATTGAATATTCAGACTTGGAATGCCCATTCTGCAAGAGATTTCATCCAACTGCTAAACAAATAGTTGATGAATATAAAGGTCAGGTTGCTTGGGTTTATAGGCATTTTCCATTAGACCAAATCCATCAAAAAGCAGATAAAGAGGCTGAGGCTACCGAGTGTGCATATGAACTGGCGGGTAATGATGGTTTCTGGAAATTGACCGATAAAATCTTTGAGGTTACCCCTTCCAATAACGGTTTGAACCTGGATGATTTACCCAAATTGGCAGGTGAGGTCGGCCTTAATCAAAGTGCGTTCAAGACGTGTCTTGATAGTGGCAAGACGGCAGCTCATGTAGAAAGCGATTTCCAAAGTGGTGCAAAAGCCGGTGTAACAGGAACACCCGGAAATATACTGCTTGATACAAAAACAGGCAAAACTAAATTAATTCCCGGAGCATTACCATTCGAAAACTTTAAAACGGAGATAGACAACATGCTCAAAGAATCATGATAAAACATGCATTATATTCAATTGGTTATTCTTGCGGTGAAAAATGTTTTTAAAGAGAAAATTTTTTTGATCACCTTCTTTGCTTTGTCAATTCTAGCTCTTTGGTTTTTTATTTATATTCCTGTCAGGCAAATTCCAGGTAATACTTTTTCTTTTCAAATTTCCATTTTTACTCTGAAAGATTGGTTTTTACTTGTCTTACTCTCTAGCCTTACCTCCCTCTCTTTAACAATGAATATTTTTGTTATTAGAAATGAGTTAAAAAATTCTCTAAGTACAGCAACAGTTGGACGTAGTAGTTTTAGTACTTTGTCTGGAATGTTGGGTTCAATTTTTGGTCCCACTGCGTCTTGCGCTTCCTGTGTGGGATCTATTTTTGGATTTTTAGGTTTGGGAGGGGTGTTGCTTTTGCTGAAATACAGACAAATGATACTCTTACTTTCAATTATCATTATGCTTTTAACGCTTTACTACACGTCTAAAAGGGTTCTAGGAATATGTAATATAAAAATAAGTAGAAGGAGGTGAAGTATGGAATATCCAGAAGAATGGAATGAACTACCAAAAAGAGAACGCAAGAAAAAAATAAGAGCATTGAAAGCGCAAGATGTATCAAAAAGTAGTTTAATAGGTAGAATTCGTAATTGGAGTATTGATTTAATTATTGCAGTACTCCTTATTGGTGGCATTTATTATTGGTCAACAAACAGAGAAATTTTACCTCCTACTGACATGGCCGGTCATATAGAACAAAATCCCTCATCGCACGTTATGGATGAACCAATGTCCCTATCCGTCCAAAAGCACATGCTGGAGCATTCGGATGGAAAAGGACCTCCTGGAGTGATTATCAATTACAACTGCGAGGACTTTGAATGCGAACCCGGTCTTAAAGAAAAACTTGCAGAAATTGCAAACAAATATTCCGAGTTTGCATTCAAAGCACCTTTTTCAAACATGAGTAAAAAGATTGCGATAACAAGGATGGGAAAAATTCAGACATTTGATAACCTTGACAAAAATGCCTTAGTGCAATTCATTGAAGGAAAGTAAAATTAAACAAAGTTTTTTGAAAGGAGGTGAAATTTTTTGCAAAAAGAATATCTTTATGGAATCATAGGTTTATTATCAGGGATTGTTTTGACAATGCTCTTTGCTTCAAATGCTGTTAATGCCAACAACACAGGTATGATGCGGATGATGGGAATGAATGCAAGATTTAATATGATTGAGCAAGAAGAAGATACGGTTGGATCAATGATGATGGGAACAGCATCAAGTATGGAGGAAATGATGGAGTCTATGGAAGGCAAAACGGGTGATGATTTTGATAAAGCCTTTATGGAAGCAATGATTGTTCACCATCAAGGGGCAATAGATATGGCCCAACAAGCTAAAACAGCTGCCTTGCACGATGAGATCAAACAAATGGCCGATGATATTATTGCCGCCCAAACTGATGAGATTGAAATGATGCGGGAGTGGCAAAAAGATTGGGGGTATTAATGAACGACAAAGTTTGGTTAAAGGAGGTGATAGCCTGTGGAGGAAAAGAAACAAAAATATACATGTCCAATGCACCCGGAAGTTAAGTCGGATAAACCAGGAAGTTGTCCGAAGTGTGGAATGGATTTAGTACCGGAGGAAAGTAAAGAAGAGAAATAAGAGAGGTAAGGACACAATATGAAAACTGAAGCAATATTAACTTGTCCCAAATGTGGGAAAAAGCAGGAAGCCACGATGCCTACTGATGCCTGCCAGCATTTTTATAAGTGTATTCATTGTGGAGAAATGCTAAAACCAAAAGAAGGCGATTGTTGCGTATTTTGCTCTTATGCAGATATAAAATGTCCACCTAAACAAGCTGAAGCTTTACAAAAATAGTTTGTCTTCATAACTTCTTAACTCATCACTCATTAAAGTGGTAGTTAATGAGTAAGACTGTTAAACGAATTCTTGCCGCTATAAATTTTATATCAGGCTCAACAATACTTTTCGCTACCGTTTTTCCAATAATTTCTTACGAGTTGACCGCTCCGCCTACACTTATTTCACCATTAGTAGATGATGATTCTTTTAATTCAAAAGCTGCAACTACTAAAGCGAGTTCTTGGTTTGAAGGGGGTGCAAGAGAAGAAGATTTTACCTCCACAGAAGTGAAATATTACACAATGTCTATTCCAAAACTGGGTGTTGAGTCGGCAACAGTTACTATCGGAGGCGAAGACCTGGCAAAATCGCTTATTCACTATCCAGGAACTGCAGTTCCTGGAAAAACAGGTAACAGTGTAATATTCGGTCACTCTGCTTTACCCCTCTTTTTCAGTCCAACAAACTACAAAACAATTTTTTCGACACTGCCAAAATTCCAAGAAGGAGACGAGATAATTGTTAACTACGATGGAATTACCTACAAATACGTTGTTGAAACAAAGTTTGAGGTGCTGCCAAAAGATATCCAAGTTCTAGAGCAGAATAGCGATGGATCCTACATTAGCCTAATTACCTGTGTTCCTCCTGGAGATCCAAGAAAACCGAGAAGGCTTGTGGTAAGAGCACGACTTGCCCCTTATAACTGAATACTGATATTATATTTTAAGGGGGGTGAATGTTTATGATGGGTTTTGGTCAATATGGGGGGATGATGGGAGGAGCTGGAGTTTTTGGAAGTCTTTTCGGAATCGTTGTTTTAATCGATCTTATACTTTTAGGAATCTGGCTTTGGAAACAGATACAGAAAAAGTAAATACACCTAAACTTTGTAAATCTTCATAATTTCTTCATGATTACTGATATAATATTGGGATAATGCGAATATTGGTCGTTGAAGATGAGCGTAGGCTTGCCAACATCATCAAAAAGGGTCTAACTGAGGAAGGCTTTGCGGTTGATGCTGCTTACGATGGAGAGGAAGGACAATATTTGGCCGAATCCGAAGAATATGATCTGATCTTGCTTGATATAATGCTCCCTAAGGTCGATGGTGTAACAATTTGCCGCGAGCTAAGAACTAAAAATATAAGATCACCTGTTTTAATGCTTACTGCAAAAAGCGAGGTTGAAGATAAAGTAGCAGGTTTGGATTCTGGAGCAGATGATTATATGACCAAGCCATTTTCTTTTCTGGAACTTCGCTCACGAATTCACGCCTTAATTCGAAGAAGTAAGCAAGAACCCTCCCCGACTTTAAAAATTTCAGATTTGGAATTAGACCCGATAAAACACAAAGTGCAGCGGAGTGGTAAACCAATTTCATTAACTCCAAAAGAGTTTTCAGTAATGGAGCTTTTACTTCGACATAAAGATGAGGTAGTAACAAGAACAATGATTATAGAGCACGTCTGGGATTACAATTTTGATGGAATGAGTAATATTGTTGATGTATTTGTTGCTTCTTTGAGACGTAAAGTTGACAAGGGTTCAAAAGTAAAACTTATTCATACCATACACGGTGTGGGTTACAAAATTAGTGTAGAATCTGATTAGCTTATGAAGCCGATAAAAAGTCTCCGAGGAAAACTCTTTTTTTGGTATATAACCTCACTTATTACCGTTACCGCTTTTTTCTACTTTGCGGTTCATATTTACACTTTACCCTATCGCAATATTTTTTTTACCATTCTTTTAATATTTCTTGCTCTTGAAGGTTTTTTTATTGTTCGCAAAATGACCGACGGATTATCTAAACTTTCTTCGAAAATAAAGACAATAACAAGCAAAAACCTAAATGAAAAAGTTACTGACATTGAAAGTGAAGATGAAATTGGCGAACTCGCTTTCTCCTTTAATCAACTTCTAGATAGGTTATTGCAAGCCTTTAAAAGGGAAAGACAATTTATAGGTGATGTCGCACACGAACTCAAAACTCCTCTGGCAACGCAGCGAAGTAATATCGAAATAGCTCTCACTAAAGAAAGGAGCAACGAGGAGTATAAAAAAGTACTTGCTGAAGTACTTTCAGATAACAATAGGATCACAACTACCTTGAAAAATATTCTTGATCTTGCCTGGAGCGAAGCCGAGAGCGCAAAGGTGAAAAAAGATATAGTTAATCTCTCTGATGTAGTTTCTGAAATTGTAGAAATTGCAACAAAACTCGGGTTAGCAAAAAAAGTCAGAGTTTTTGGAAAAGTCGATGATCGCATAGCAATTTTAGGAAGCGAGGATAAACTTTCCAGAGCCTTTCTTAACGTCGTTGATAACGCGATTAAATATACGCCTTCGGGCGGTTCTGTAAGGATATCGCTTACTAAGAAAAATGAGCAAGCAAAATTTCAGGTAAAAGATACTGGAGTTGGCATCACAAAAGCCGATCAGCCCCACATTTTTGAGCGGTTCTATCGTGGATCGCGCAGCGGAAAAGTATATGGTTCTGGTTTAGGTTTATCTATTTCGCAAGCCATAATTTCTGCTCATAAAGGAACTATTGAGGTCAAAAGTGATATTGGACGTGGTACAACTATAATTACTCATCTTCCCCTTCATTAAATTTTCATCTCCTGTTAACTCTTTTTTAATGGACTTTGAAGTAGTATTGAAGGGTAAAGAAGGTGATTATCCATGAGTGAACACATATCTCACGAATCTATTACAAAGTCGCAGGGAAGTTCAGTAGTTTCCGCGAAGACTCTGGGAATCTGTTTATCCCTGATTACAATTGCCGTGATTGCTCTTTTTGTTTTTAAGGTGCCGGTTAATACGCTTTTGCTTGGAGGGGTACTCTTAGCTTGTCCCTTATTGCATTTCTGGATGATGAAAGATGGGGAGCATAAACATTAACCCATTCGACAAGCTTAGGGTTAATCTTGAGTAACATCGAAAGATTAAAATTTATTCATGAGCAATTCACAATCCCTTAATGGTGACAAGAGTAATATTGGGAAAGATGAAACAAAGACTTTCCGAAACTTAACGCTAAGCTAAGAGACTTTTCTCTAAAAACAAAACGCGTTAAATATTTGGAAGGCAATTGATAAAAATAGAAAGGAGGCTAGGATTCATGAGCTGCTGCACGAGTCCTTGTAGAAGTCCTACTTAAAGTTAGGTTTCACAATAAACTCTAAAACACCCTCTAAATTGGGGGTGTTTTAGCGTCTTTCTTTCGTCTTAAATATATTCTTCTTCATAAGCAAAGCTTGTGAATATTCATAAAATCTTAATGACTGTTTTTGTAGTATCGGTAAAGTATGGACCTACTTTTTAGCGCGTCATTTATTGCTTCTTTTTTTGCAGGGGTTGCTGCACTTTTTGCGCCATGTTGCATAACTGTACTTTTACCCACTTACTTCGCCTCAATTTTTAAACAAAAAGCAAAAATATTTTTGATGACTTTTGTCTATTTTCTAGGACTTTTGTCTATTTTTCTACCGATTGGTTTGGGAGTAAGTTTCTTGAGTCAAATCTTTAGGGAATATCACAATACTATATTTCTAGTAGGAGGAATCTTTCTGTTTCTACTAGGCTTGACTTTGGTTTTAGGGAAAAGCTTTTCGTTTAATTCACCTGTTCATCCTGAAATGAAAGGTAAAGGTTTAGTATCAGTTTTCGTTTTAGGAGTGTTTTCGGCAATAGCAACAACTTGCTGTGCACCGGTTTTAGCAGGAGTGCTAGCTCTATCAACCCTGCCTGGTTCATTTTTATTAGGAGGAATATTTACTCTCGCTTATGTATTAGGAATGGTACTTCCATTATTTTTTATAGCGGCTCTTTTGGATAAAAAAGATTTCACTAAAAAGTTTTTTGCTTTCAGAAAAACCATCAGTTATGAATTATTCGGAAAGAAAATCATTCTCACTTTTGCAAATCTTTTTTCAGGAGTAATGTTTTTAGTCTTAGGTTTGATAATTGTTATCTTAGCAAGACAAGGACGGATTGAATCACATTCAGATTATCAACTCATGGTCAATATTTACATTACGAAACTCATAAAATCGGTTGAGGTTGTTACTAAATTTATTCCAGAGCCGGTTTGGGCAGTAATCTTCGTGGCGATTTTTGTTTTTATTCTCTTCAAAGCAATTAAAGATTGGAAGAAAAAGGCCGATGGCCCGGAGGGAGGTGAATCAAATTGAGTTCTAATCAAAAAACAACGGTAATTGTAGTTGGAATGATACTTGCGGCAATCGTTATCGGCATGGCTATAAATAGGCCGAATGCTGGTTCCAACCAAAGTAATAATTCAAATAACAGTAAAGTTTTATCGCAAAATGCAGGGTCAACGGACGATCATCACAAACCTCAACCTGTAGATTCAGCGGTTTTTAATAATTTGCAAGGTAAACCTGCTCCTGACTTTAATTTAGAAGCCTACGATGGTAAAGAGTATAAATTGAGTGATCTAAAAGGTCAAAATGTACTTTTGTTCTTTAATGAAGGCTTGATGTGTTATCCAGCCTGTTGGAACCAGATTGCAGCTTTTGGGAAAGATAAAGAATTGGCAGATAAAGCAGTTGTCTTAAACATAACCGCCGACCCCAAAAATCAATGGAAAGAAGCTGTAACTAAGATGCCTGAATTATCACCGGCTACAGTTCTTTTTGACTCTAATAGAGCCGTTTCTAACGCTTATGGAGTGCTAAAACTAGAATCGTCTATGCATCGCGGACAGTTCCCGGGGCATACTTACGTTCTAATCGACAAAGAGGGGGTTGTAAGGTTTATCAAAGACGATGTCCAAATGGCGGTAAGAAATAAAGAGTTACTTGAGGAGATAAACAAACTATCTTCATAATTTCTTAATAGTCTTTGGATTAAGCTTTGACTATGGAATACGATTATGGAAAATGGTGGTTGGTAGGGGTTAGCGTTATATTGACTCTATATTTCGTAAAATCAGTTTTTAAACCAAGAACAAAAACGGATTGGACAACTTATCGAGCTTTCGGAGCGTTTATTATCGCACTCTTTACTGAAATGTATGGCTTTCCTCTAACTATTTATTTACTCATGTCGGTATTTGGAGTTAAGACGAATTTAGGATTCTCCCACGACTCAGGACATCTTATTGGTTCTCTTCTAAACTTCCAAGGGAATCCGCATTTAAGTATCTTTCATCTTGTAAGCTACGCATTAATCATTCTTGGGTTTAATATGATTGCACTGGCATGGAAAGTACTCTACAAAGCTCGCAAGGCAAATTCATTGGCAGTAAGCGGCCTTTATAAATATATTCGCCATCCACAATATGTAGGTTTTTCTTTAATAATTATTGGTTTTTTGCTTCAGTGGCCAACGATTATTACAGTTGCTATGGCTCCATTTCTATTATGGCGATACTGGCGTTTATCACACCTTGAGGAGGCAGATATGGAAGCAAAGTTTAAAGGCGATTACCTTGAGTACAAAAAACTGACACCAGCTTTTATTCCTTCGTTGACAATGATCTTAAGAGAGAAGGTATCTGTAAAGCTGACATTCATGAAATCTTAATGAATTGTCTGATAGTCTGAAATGTATGGTTGTTGCAAAAATAGAAAAATCATCGGTTGCAAGAATTCTGAAGAACAAGGTAAGGAGGATAAAGAACGATAGAAGTAATCTTACTGATAGGTTAGTCCCCATTCTTCTAGTTGTATCAATAGGGTTTGCCTTAGCAATAGGAAGCATGTGGCAAAAAATACGAAATTTGGAGAGTGCGGTTGGGATTAAAGTCGCAGGTACAAAAGTGGCTACTGCAGGAAATACGCAAACTTCAGGAACCACTTCGGAAATTCAAAAGGAAATATTACCCCCTAATTACAAACTTGGAATAAGGTTTAATGACGTTATTGTAAAAATGGTCCAAATGGGAGCAATAGACAAAGATAAATTTTTAAAACTATATGAAGAGCGATCTCCTTTAACAGCAGCACAGAAAAAATTACTTGAGAGTTCTTCTGGTGATGAGATTGTACTTAACCAGGATAATGCACAGCTTATTTTAAATCTTTTATGGCCTCTTGGAATTTCAAATAAAGCTAAGGTTTTGTCCGAAGGACCGATGGGAACGCAGTATAAAGATAAAGTGAGTAGTTTTGCTTCCACTGCTGGGTGGACGCTAGGTTCAAAAGACGGCGGAAGTTTATTTAACAGCCTATCAATTATTAGCCTATCTCCTGAGCAAGAAAACCTGGTTAAAGAAATCGCAGATAGTATTTATCGGCCTTGCTGCGGTAATCACACAGGCTTTCCGGATTGTAACCACGGAGCTGCAATGCTCGGATTTATTGAACTTGCTGTTTCTCAGGGGATGTCTAAAGATGAAATTTATAATAAAGCCTTTGTTCTCAACTCTTACTGGTTCCCGCAAAATTATGCAGAGCTAGCTACGTACTTTAAACAGCAGAAAGGAATAGCATGGAATAAAGTAAATCCCAAAGAGGTGTTAGGAGTTAACTATTCAAGCGGTCAAGGTTATGCTGCAATCAACAAAGAGCTTCAAGCTGAAGGGCTACTTCCTAAAGTTCAAAGTGGCGGTGGCGGGTGTGGTGTATAAAGTCTTCAGGGTTTTTGGCCACTACTTCACAAAATCTTCATGATCACTGCGGTAAATTAGTATTAGCTTGTACCCTCCCCTGGGGGATCTGGTAATCTTAAATGAATAATACTGATATCAGAAAAGAAGCAAAAAGGCGTATTAATATAATGAAGGGGCATTTAGACGCTCTTTCTAAGATGATTAGAGAAGACAGAAGTTGTACGTGTCTCTTAGATCAAAGTATGGCTATACAAAATTCACTGAAAAGTCTTGATGTGTTAATTCTGGATAAGTATCTTAATTCTGACGTTGCTGAGCAGTTTAGAAGTAAAAAGGAAAATGCGATAAAAGAGCTTTTAGAAGTTTTCAAAAGAAAACAAAGCCGGATAATTCTGTAAAGACTACTACGATATGTAGTAATATAAATATATGAAACAAATATTGATTAAAAAGGCCTCCGGTGAACTGGAACCTTTTTCAGAATATAAATTACGCCGCTCGCTTGAACGAGTAGGAACTTTACCCGATGTTATCGAAAAGATCGTTTCACATATTATGGGAGAACTTAAAGATGGCGCAAGCACATATGATATTTACAAACACGCTTTTTCACAACTTCATAAGTACGATCGACCGCTTGCAGGAAAATATTCCTTAAAGCGAGCCATTATGGAATTGGGGCCGACTGGCCATCCGTTTGAGAGGCTGGTAAGTGAGATTTTGAAAACAAAAGAATTTTCTACTCAAGTTGGCGTTGTGGTTCAGGGAATATGTGTTTCCCACGAAGTTGATATCGTGGCCGAAAAAGATAACCGGCATATCATGGTCGAGTGTAAGTTCCACAACCGGCAAGGCATAAAAACTGACGTCAAGGTAACGCTTTACATACAGGCACGTTTTGAGGATGTGCAAAGAGCTTGGTTAAAAGACAAAAATCATACTCAAAAGTTCCATGAAGCCTGGCTGGTCACAAATACCAAATTAACCACTGATGCAATACGCTACGCGGAGTGTGTTGGTATGAAGCCAATAGGGTGGAGCTATCCCGCGCAGGAGGGTTTGGAAATACTAATTGATCAATCAGGATTACACCCGGTTACATGCTTAACTACCCTAAGTGTGGGAATTAAACAGCAGCTTTTGAATAGAAATATAGTTCTTTGTAAGGAAATGTCACAAAACAAAAACGTTTTACAAACGTTAGGGTTAGATGCAACTCAAATAACTCAAGTTGAAAAAGAAATTAGGCAACTATGCAAAACCGTATGAAAATATATATATGCCCAATGCATCCTGAGGTGAGAAAGGATAAACCTGGGACTTGTCCCAAATGTGGAATGACTCTTGTTCCAGTAAAAGAGATGCAAGAGAAGCCAATGGATCACGCTGCCATGGGTCGTGGTGAACATTTAATGAAGTCTGTCTCTCAAATGTCTTGGTGGGAAAAGTTCAAAATGAGTATGACCATGGCTATGGGAATGGAGCATGGCGGTTTGGCGGGACGAGAAATGGCCAAACTTATGGAGGAGGATATTCGCAATAAATTTTTTGTTGCACTTTTTCTGACTTTGCCGATAATTGCCTATTCACCCTTGGGTACAAATATTCTTGGTTTAAGATTACCCGAACCAATACCTGCAAGTTGGATCATGTTTCTTTTGACCACTCCGGTTTATTTTTATTCGGGCTGGATATTTCTTTACTCCACATACAAAGCATTGCAAGCGAAAACACTGAATATGGCAGTTCTTATCGCCGTCGGCATCACTGCGGCTTACGCATTCAGCGTGGTTTTGACACTTTTGGGAAGCAAAGAGTCATTCTATGAGGCAGCAGCAATGCTTACAGCATTTGTTCTCTTTGGTCATTGGATGGAGATGAAAAGCAGGCGTGGAACTACAGATGCACTTCAGGCTCTTTTTGATCTCGTTCCACCACAAGCAAGGCTCTGGAAAGATGGAAAAGAAACCATGATAGCAACATCAGAGGTAAAACTGGGCGATATTCTGATTCTCAAACCTGGTGATAAAGTGCCGGTTGATGGTGAAATTACAGAAGGTGAAACAGCCATTGATGAATCCCTAGTTACCGGAGAATCGTTGCCTGTTACTAAGGGTGTTAGCGATAAAGTAATTGGCGGTTCAATCAACACTTCAGGATCAGTCAGGTTCAAAGCTACCAAAATCGGAGAAGATACCGCTCTTGCCCAGATCGTCAAAATGGTAGAGACTGCTCAGAACTCCAAAGCTCCAGGACAGAAAATCGCCGATCGTTTTGCCAGATATTTAGTCGTAGTAGCAGTGGGAGGTGGGTTGCTCACTTTCGCAGTCTGGTTTTTCATTTTAGGTCAGCCACTCATGTTTGCGCTTACCTTTGCCATTTCAACAGTAGTCATTGCCTGTCCTGATGCTCTCGGACTTGCTACTCCGACTGCAGTTGCCGTAGGAACCGGATTGGGAGCTAAACACAATATTCTCATTAAGGACGCCCCAACCCTTGAGCAAGTCTCAAAAATCCAATCAGTTGTTCTGGATAAAACCGGAACCCTCACTGAAGGCAAGCCTAAAATTACCGATGTGGTTACCTCTAAGGGTTTTACAGAGAACGATATTATTTCTCTTGATGCTGCAGCCGAAGCAAAGTCTTCTCATCCTTTGAGCCTGGCTGTTTTGGATGAAGCTAAACGAAGAAAGGTTTCTGTTCCAACTCAGGTTGAAAAGTTTAAGAACTTAGCTGGTCATGGTGTTGAGGCAGTTGTGAATGGCAAACATGTGCTAGTCGGAACTACAAAACTTATGAACGATTGGAAAGTTAATACCGAACCCCTGCAAAAAGATATTGACAGGCTTCTAACAGACGGAAAAACTATCATGATTCTGGCAGTTGATAATAAAGTTGCCGGAGTAGCGGCCGCTTCTGATCCGGTGAAGGAAAACGCCAAAAAAGCCATTGAACGGATGAAAGAATTGGGGTTGGAAGTGGCTATGATAACCGGTGACAATAAAAAAACCGGTGAAGCTATTGGGAAACAATTAGGAATAGATAGAATTTTTTCAGAGGTTTTACCGGAAGACAAGTCGAAATATGTTCAAAAACTGCAGCAAGAAGGCAAATTCGTTGCGATGGTGGGAGATGGTGTCAATGACGCACCTGCTCTCGCCCAAGCTGACATTGGGATAGCAATTGGGGCGGGAACTGATGTGGCAATAGAAACTGCCAAAGTGGTTCTGATGAAATCTGATCCTGCAGATGTATTAAGAGCAATTAAACTATCTAAAGCCACTGTACGCAAAATGAAACAAAATCTTTTTTGGGCTTCAATATACAATTTGCTCGCTATTCCGGTAGCTGCAGGTGTACTGTATCCAGCCTACAACATTTCATTACGTCCTGAAATCTCGGCACTCTTGATGAGCGTTTCCTCAATTATTGTTGCGACTAATGCAGTTTTACTAAATAGAGCTGAGAAAGATTTGGTTTCTGTATAAAAAACTATGAACAAAGCTTTATTAAATGGAGTTCTAGCAACAACAGTCCTTTTAATCGTGTATTTTACGGTTGTTTCTCTAGTATCCGGCTGGAGTTTTGCTCAGGATCAGTTTCGCCAGTTTTGGTATTTCGTAGTTACTTTAGCTGTCGGATTCGGGATTCAAGTCTCGCTTTTTGTTTATCTGAAATCAATCGTTAAAAATGTAACTCCTGGGGTAGTAGCAGCATCGGGTACAACATCAACGGTTGCAATGATTTCTTGTTGTGCCCATTACTTAGTAAATGTACTGCCGATTTTAGGAGCTGTCGGAATTATTACTGTAATTTCGCAATATCAAGTTCAACTATTTTGGGTAGGCCTGGCTTTCAACTTTGCAGGAATTGCCTATATGACAAACAAAGTTATGAAAGCAACTAAACACATATGAATACAAAAATAATAATTATTGTTGGAATTATCTTGGGAGCATTGTTAGTTGGTTCGTTGGTTTTCAAAGAAAAAGATAATCCTCAACTTGAAAGCGAACAACAGGAAGTACAGACTTCTTTAGCTCCTCAGACAAATTCCGAGGGTGCAGTGGAAGTTGAAGTAACCCCAAATGAAATTTCTGCTAATTCTGATTCATGGCAGTTTAAAATAGTTCTAAATACCCATAGCGTTGAACTCGATCAAGATCTTACAAAGTTAGCTTTTCTCAAAGATAGTGGGGGTAACGAATACCTACCTTTATCTTGGGACGGTGCCCCTCCCGGAGGACACCATAGAGAAGGCGTATTAACATTCCGTCCTGTTTCTCCTCAACCCGCATTCATTGAACTTGTAATTAAAGATATTGATGGAATTAAAGAGAGAAAATTTACTTGGGACTTAAAACAATAGCATGAGAGAAAAACTACGCCATTATGAAGACAGTATATTTATACCCGCTTCTTCTGAAGAGGTTTTTGCTTATATAGATGATCATAAAGGTTTTTCCTCACACATGAGTCAACCTTCCTGGATGATGGGTGGAGGCCAGATGAATGTATCAGTTGATGAAGGACATGGCCAGAAAGTTGGTTCTCACATTCGCCTGAGTGGCAGAGTTTTTGGGATAAAACTGTTCTTGGACGAGGTCGTCACACGCCACGATCCTCCATATCTAAAAACATGGGAGACTGTCGGAACTCCTAAACTTTTGGTAGTAGGCCACTATAGTATGGGTATTGAGATAAAACCCCAGTCTTCCCGTTCATATCTAAGAGTTTTTATAGATTACGATTTGCCAACGACCAACGTCAGGCTTGGGCAATTATTCAGCGGAGTTTATGCGAAATGGTGCGTACAGCAAATGATCAAGGGAGTTCGTAATCATTTTGACCAAATGAAGGGGTGATCAAATATGGGTATTAAAGATATTTTTAAAAAAGCAACAAATAAATTAGACGAGGGAAAAGATCCTACTTGCGGAATGAAGATTAACTTAGCAACAACCAAGTATAAAAGTATTTATCAAGGAAAGGTCTATGGATTCTGCTCTCCCGGGTGTAAAGAGACTTTCGACGAAAATCCATATCAATATGCCGATCCTAATTGTTAAATCAAAGGGGGTGAGAATTTATGAAACATGATCCAAATGTTACCGCCAATGCAGCTGCAATAACGGTTGCGGCGCTCTATATCGTTTGTCGAGTAGCAGTTGCGCTCTTCCCTGATTTAGCGATGTCTGTGGCCCAGTCATGGTTCCATGGTTTGGAATTAAGCAAGATTTCAGGATGGGACCTTTCCATGGGATCTTTTGTTTTAGGATTAATAACATCTGCCGGAGGAGCATGGCTAGTGGGTTATGGCTATGCGACTGTCCACAATTTCCTTTTAGCTAAAAAATGAAAGGTAATATTGCTGACGAGATGGTCAAAGATATCGTTTGTGGTATGGTTAAGCCTAAATCTCAGATGAGGTTTACATCTGACTTTTTGGGTAAAATTTATTATTTTGACACAGAGAAAGATAAGGAATTATTTGATGCCCATCCAGATTATTGGGTTCCTAAAAAAGAAAGAGAGAAATTTAGAAAAGGAAGGTGAACAATTATGTCACATTGTTGCGGTAATCATTCAAAAGGAAAAAATGTCAATATGAATAGTTTGGGAGAAAGACCCCCGAAATCATTTATTGAAAAGTTCTTTTATAACATTGGTAAAAAAGAATACGAAAAAGAAAACCAAAATAAATCGCGTGGCAAAAAACGCTGTTAGTCAATTTCTCAATGTAGTAATCTGAATATATGGAAAAAGTTAAAGTAGGCATAAATGGTTACGGGGTAATAGGCAAACGAATTGCAGACGCTATTTTGTTGCAGGACGATATGGAGCTTGTTGGCGTTACCGCAAGGACACCGGATTACCGACTTTTTTCTGCAAACAAGAAAGGAATTAAAGTGTTTGGAGTTGATCCAGAGGCATGCAACCGCTTAATGAATAGCGGAGTGAAATGTAACGGCGATTTTAATCATTTTATAAAGCGGGTTGATGTAGTAATTGACGCAACACCTGCTGGAATTGGAAAAGAGAATAAAGTCAAATACGATACGGCCAAGGTGAAGTCAATTTTTCAGGGAGGAGAAGAGCATGAACTAACGGGGTTTTCTTTTGTTTCAGAGGTGAACTATAAAGATGCTATAGGCAAACAAAGTCTTCGGGTGGTTTCTTGTAATACTACTGCAATTTGTAGAGTTACTTATCCGTTTGTTTCAAATGGGATTCTTGAAAAGGCCTATATGGCATTGGCAAGACGTGGTACCGACCCTGTCGATTCACACGAAAAAGGCCCTTTGGGAACAGTTGTTTTAGAAGATTCAATTCCCTCTCATCAAGGACCTGATGCTCAAACTGTAATTCCTAATCTTAATATACTGACCATTGCCATTGCTGTTCCAACTACGATAGGCCATCTTCATATGGCCTTTTTGCGTTTAAGTAAGGAAGTGTCCATAGACGAAGTGGTAGGAATTTTAAAATCAAGTCCAAGAGTTGTTGCGGTCAATTATAAAGACGGAATTACTGCTGAGAACCAGTTAGCCGAGCTTATGCGTGATTTAGGTAGACCTCGTGCCGACATGTGGGAGGTTGCTTTCTAGGAAGATTTACTACATGTGGAAGGAAAAGACGTTGCCTTTTATTACCAAGTTCATAACGAGGCGATCGTGATTCCAGAAAATATTGATGCCATTAGAGCACTTTCTGGTATTGAGCATGATCCTCAAAAATCAATACAAAAAACAGATAAATCTTTAGGAATCGTTTCCAGTTTCTCAGGTTAAATTCTACTCTACCATGGGTTATAAGTATGCATACTTAGTAGCAAACATCTTCTTTCTCGCAGTCTGGCTTATTATCTACTTCCGGGTTAAGTACCTGAGACGACCAATGCTCATATTGAGCTTAATTACTGCTTCATTTGGGCCAATTTCTGAAATTTGGTATTTTGCAGATTACTGGAAGCCTGAGATAGCTTTACCATTGCCAATTGTTGGCGGAGTTGAAGATTTGCTTTTCGGATTTTCTATAGGAGGGATAGGAGCCTTCGCTTATGAATCATTATTTGTAAGAGGAATTTGTACGTGTGTTGAGAAAAAAGGAAGGCGTGAATGGTTTTTATTGGTCTTTTTTGCAATAGAAGGAGCCGCTATGATTATTCTGAATAATTTTCTGGGCTTAAATTCAATTTATGCAAGTTCTATTGGAATGATTATATTTGCGATAGTTATGCTAATTTTACGACCTGATTTGTTGATTCACGCCATCGGTTCAGCAGTTTTGGTTGCTGGTACGATGTTTATAATCTACTTTCTAGGACAGGAATTTTTCCCTCAAGGACATTTTTGGGTGGATAGGATCTGGAAACTTTCAGGAACCGAGCAGGGAGTAATTATCTTTAAACATATCCCTTGGACAGAAATGCTTTGGGGATTATCTTGGGGTCTCGTCTGGGGACCAATGTACGAATTTCTAGTTGGTGCAAGAACTATGACATTCTCCCCACGAAGGGTTTTTTCCAAAAGAGAATGACATATTAAATTTCGATTCATCTACGGGCAAGAACCCGTAGTTTTCTCGAAATTTGTTATAAGCTTCAAAAATAGACCCAAATAATATACGAATGTGGGACGATCCTCACTTCCCTTTTTATACTGTCTCATTTGTCTCGTTTAGCCTCAAGTGTGATACACTTGGAGTAACCAGCTATGGGCCCGAATGGGTCTAGACCGACCTGCTCAGCTCAGAGTTTACTACTAAGGTAGATTAAGTATTTATCCTGAGCGAAATCGAAAGTAATCCAAGTCCCGCAGCTAAACTGGATACATACATCATTGAGGTGTTCTGTCTGATTTAAATACATGGAAGGAAAAGAAGGATATTTTAAAATACTCTCATCGAAATTAAAAGATAGATTTGCCCCTCCGAGAGAGACGGTTAACGAATATTTATTTCCCCTTCCCAACGGGAGTTTCAAACCTAATTGGGACACACCACCCTCTCATTCTGGACCCTTTAAGCAGGCTATTGACCTTTTAACGCCGCTGGGTACTCCCGTTTTAGCCCCGTTAGATGGAGTTGTAGTTAAAGTTGTAGACGGAAACGATAAATACGGTGAAACAGAAGAATTTGCTAATTTCTTGAACTATATAACTATTCAACATGCTAACGGAGAATTCTCCCAACCTGCACATTTAGCAAAAGATTCTGCATTGGTCAAAGTGGGAGATCGCGTAACTACTGGGCAGCAAATTGCAATTACTGGAAATTCAGGATGGATGACAGAACCTCATCTACATTTTATTGTTTTTAAGGCAACTAATAGTGACTCTGGATTTACTGGATTGAAAATAAAATTTAAAAAGTAGATTTATTTAGGAAAGTCGGAAAAAATTGTGGACAGTCTGAAAACATAAAATAAGTCCGAATAGCATCCACGGTTCGCAGCCAAGTGACACACCCCTAATGACTCAAGTAAATTAATGTTTAATGTGTACTAATCTATCGGGAGACCTTCTAACGACGGGAGGTGAGGGTATTTCAGGTTCATAACCACTATACCACGTCAAACTCCTCTCACATTCAGGTGCTATTTTTCTATGTTCCAAGTTAATCTGGGCTAAAGACAATCCGCCCGTAGCTTTCCCCATATCCATCATCGCATTCTTATACTTGATTTCAGCAAGTTGGGTATACTGTTTTCTTTCCCCACTGAGTCGATATCCCCCCACATGACCAATCCGCCCCGGTATGCTAATTTTTCCTAAAAGCTCTCCTGATTCCGGAACAAAATCACCCGGACGTGGTTGTTCTATCTCGTTAAGGGGGATACACGTAACACTTCTGACCAAACTGAGTGTGGCCGATTCAGTAATCCACTGTAAATCCAAGGGTAACTTATTTCCGATTTCATTTAATTCAATTCTAGTTCTATTACTGGGAAAGGTTACTTTTGCCTCGATCGATTTCAAATTTTGTTGTGGTAAAGTCACATCTTTTCCTGACAACCGTAACCGTACGGCAATTCCTCCCATATCATCTAACCTGACGAGGGCTTCATTAAACACCCCTGGTAAGTCAGGATGATCCTCTAAGTTAAATAAATATCCCGACCTTGTTGGCAATTGAGTAAATTCACGGGGTATTGACAATCTAGTTTTTACTACTTCGTCAAGAACTTCTAAAGAATGTGTCCGGAGGTTACTGGGAACGTGTAAATCTAATGCGCTTTCTTCAATAGTCTTGGCGGAATATTCGTCGGGGATGGCTATGATTTCAAAATCTTTGCCTAACCATGTACTAACAATAGCAGGTTGTCTTACCCGATCTTCTCTTAACTTAGTAATACCTTGTTTGTGTAGAAAATCCCTGATTTCTTTCAGCCTAACTTCAGGAATCGCGTCAACTTTAATTCCAGTAACCGCAGGATTGCCAACTACAAAACCACTTAAGTCTTCTATAGCAAAAGGTACTGTCGTCCACTTTTCGTCTTGTTTTTGAACATCCCGGGCTAAGTCCTCCATCTTTTTGCGCATAGTTGCTTCACCAAGAAGTTTGATCAGGATATCCGACTCTTCTGAGTTTTTTCCGACTACTGTGAAGGGAAATTTCCCCGGACGGACATGCTTAACTTCTTGAAAATTATCTACTCTTTCATCCCGTGAGACCTCCGCATACCTATTAGTAAGAGCAACTCCTCTTTCCGGATATACAGCATGTAGTGCAGCTACTTCCAGTGCCTCAGGAGGAATGGTTTTTTTCTTGAGAACCTCAAAGTCCAGTTTTTTACCATAAAAGTTGCCCTCCTTGTTACTTTTCTTTACGTGCATCTTTAATAAATTAAGATAATCTTCTCCTACTCTCGGATTACTTATATCTATACCAAGGTGAACCAAAGCTATAAGGGAATCGTATTGAACAGCCAATTCAGCATAGGAGTCAGAACGTCTATCAAACTCGTCTTGTTTACCAATAAGCTCTGCAATTAACGATCCTCCTCTATCAACTTGATCCACCATGCCTAAAAATCTTTCATCTTTCGGACCAACAGTTCTATATGCTGCAAAACTAGATATCCAACCAAAACCATTTACCTCCATCAGTTTCGGATACTTTCCCATAACTAGATCGTGGTACTTTTGAAACACTCCAGAGGTAATATCATTATGGACAGTAGCGGAAAAAAATTGATATTTGGTTTCGATTTGTCCCCTCCAGTCATGTACATTTTCAAACCTGCTTTCCAAAAAACCTTTCACCATCCCTAAGGCTACCCTGTCTAAGTTTGATTCCGTAGGACTTGTGTTCTTTTTACCAGCCTCCGGCAATGAAGATATTAATTCTCTAGCAGAGTCTATTGTCAATTTATCTCCCCGTCTCTTTTCCCATTTATAGGTTTCTATACTACCCGCCACTGAATCTAAATATTTCTCCAATAGGTTCTTAGTATGGCTGTCACCCTTTACCCCCGCTAAAAATAAGTTGTCCTTAATTAAATCAAGAAATTCTCCCAGTTGACCAGGATGTGTAACTAATTTAGTCACAGCTTCAGCGGCTTGTCGACCTAATTCGTATTCAGATCGTGGTAGAAAAAAATAGACCGCCTCTTGATTTCCCTTTCGCTCAGCCATAGCCTATAATTATACAACCGCAGCTATCTGAATTCCAAATCAGAAAAAGTTCTAAAGTTATCCTGAAAAGTCTCCAATTTTTTTCCCCAAACTGACCTCTTATTTAGATAATTTCAATACTTTTTGTTAATTTTCAGCTTTGAAGTATAATACCCTATTATGAAAGAGAATCCAAAATTACGGGGAGCAGATTGGCTTAATATTGACAATATGCTAAGAGAGTTGGCACCGGACTTGTGGCAAAGGTCTAAAGAAGAAATGGAAAGTGACGCCGAAGATCCTACGATATATGACGAAATATTTAGGTTAAAGGGATTTGCAATATATATGGTTAGGTATGCCTCAAGCCCCAATCCAAACGATTATCAAGCTCAAGATGTGCTATCGGGTGAGAAACTAATAAACCCCAAAACAAAGAGGGCGTTTACATTTAGCGACTTATCTGTAAAAAGAGAGGATTGTATTGGTACAACTGCTGGAATTTGGGGAAGAGAGGAACAGATAGCAAGAATCACTGTTGAGTTATACCAAAAACTACATAACACAGGTCCATCACCTAATAAATGATAGAATTAACGAAATATGAACACTTTATTAATTCTTGTCAGACATGGCGAAACAGAAGTAAATGCTCAGAAAAAGCTACACAGGGATAAAGATTCAAATGAATTAAATCTATTAGGAAAAAGAGCAAATAAGAAAAACCGGTGAAAAAATCAAATCATATAGTCCTGATGTAATTTATTCTTCAAAAGAAAAACGTGCATTTCAAAGCGCCGAGATTATTTCAAATATTTGTGGAGTTAATTTTGAATCTATTGAGGGATTGCAAGAGAGGAACTGGGGAGATTTTTCAGAAAAAACTTGGCCTGAAATTCAAAAAGTTTTAGACAAAATGACGCTTAATGATAGGTATAACTTCCTCCCTCCAAACGGTGAATCTTGGAAAGAGTTTGACACAAGATTGAAGACAAAACTTAATAATTTATTAGGTAGAAATTCAGGAAAGACAATAGTAGTTGTTACTCACGGCGGTGCAATTAGAGCTTTAATACCTCATTTACTCGGAGTACCAAAAGAAGAAAGTTTTAAATACGATGGTGCAAATTTTACGAAAGTGAGTATAAATGATAATTCTCACTTAAATAATTAAATTGTTATCTTTACTGGTTTATATCTGGTTTACTTTTAGCGAAGAGGTCGGATAGCTTCTTGCAGGACACTTCATGATTTGAAGAGTCATAATAAAAAGTTTGCCAACCGAATTTTTCGGCAGCATCAATATTTTTCTGATTATTGTCAACAAATAAAATTTCACTGTTATTTACTCCGCTTTGTTTCTGTGCAAGATCAAATATTTTCGGATCTGGTTTTTGCAAACCTACTTTTGTGGAGTCAATAGTTATTTCCCATTCGACAGGAGGAAGTAAGCCCTTATTTTTAATATCATCAAACATTCCTATATACATATTTGTCAGAAGACCTATTCTGTAAGTCTTTTTAATTCTCCTGAGAATAGGCCAGAGAGAACGGTTATTATCAAAATTGTTAATGAAATACTCGAGCATAGAAAACTCTGGAGGGAAATTAATTCCAAACTTCTTAGAGAATATCGGGACTAGGGTGTCAACATTGCGAGTTAAACAAAGTTCCTCTTTCTCGTATTTATCATAAAGTAGATCAAATTCTTTATTATTTTCTTTCTTTACTCCTATAACGTTTTTCAAAACCGACCACTTATTTGTTCCGCTGAAATCTCTAATAACTACTCCTCCAACATCAAAATATATAAACTTAATCATATAATCCCTAATTTATTCAAACTAGCTTTTAATCCCCTTGATTGGTCCACAATTGGATCGTTGGCTTTTATCCATTTGTAACCTTGGGACTCACCCTTACCAATTTTAAGATTAGAAGTATCCTTTATTTTTATCAAGGAAGTGACAACTACCCATCTGACATCATTATCAATTACCCAGAATGGCTCTGTTGTTTTTATAATTTCTCCTGTTAAATTAGTTTCTTCTTTCAGTTCTCTTAAAGCCGCTTCTTCTGCAGACTCCCTATCTTTTATGTAACCAGTTACACAATTCCATTTACCTGGATTGGACCTGTGGTTAGCCCTCTGAAGAACTAAGTACTCGTTCGTATTATTAACAGCAACAGCGTGAACTGTTATATAAGTCTTCATATTTTCTTATCCATTTCAACTCCCGATTCATAAAAACCATTTTTCTTGTAAAAATCCCTAGCTCTTTTATTCCCCCAATAAGCAGAAACGTATAATTTCGTTGCTTTTTGTTCTTTTGCCCACCGAATAGATTCATCCATTAGCATTTTACCTATTCCTTTTGATCGAAATTCCTGATCAACTCCCATTTTCTCTATCTCAATATACTTGCTTTTTCTATAACCGAAATCTTTAATCGATAATGCTACAAATCCTATCGGCTCATTATTTAGGTATGCTATATAACACTTTCTATTATCCCCACCTACAATTTCCTGATACGATTTAATACCTTCCTCAGATGCGGACCAGTTTAGATCGATATCGTCATCATTTTCTAAATCATTCAAAATGACCTGATCATTAAGTCTCTGAATTATCTTCCAGTCTTTACTTTTAGCTGACTTTATTATTATGTCCATATATTTATAAGTTGACTCCTAACTCTTTCAATTTTTCTAAAAATTTATCAAATCCTTCATAAAAAAATGCTTGAATACCCACCTGTCTCGCTCCGGCTAAATTATCGTTGTTATCATCCGCAAAAATAATTTCGTTGGCTTTGACACCCGACTTTTTAACCAGTTCTTCAAATATCTTGGGTGAAGGTTTAGTTGCACCTACTTCATATGAGAAAACATAAGCATCAAAATTATCTAAGAAATGGAATCTTTCCTGAAGTCCATTTATTCTTGCAGGAAAGTTGTTTGTGCAGATTAATGTTTTGTAGCCGTTGCTACTTACCTTCTTCACAGTTTCAACAACATTTTCGTCAACTTCATATCCCGATACTAGCAAATCCATCAGTTCCTTTGGAGATTTATCAAGTTTCCATTCTTTAGCAGCCCATGTCCAAAATTCATCATCTGTCATTTTTCCTTCCTTATAGAACTTATTCATTTCGTCGCTTTGAAGAAAAACTCTTTTTGCCTCATCCTCACTTATACCCAACTTAACTAGATTGGAAATAAAATTGGATTTTCCGTTTATAAAATAAACTCCGTCGAGGTCAAAAGTTATTGCTTTTATCATTGTTCAAATCTTTTTCCTTTTTGCACGATATTTCCTTTTCTGGCTTTTGTAAAATTTATCATTATGCTTTCCTTTGAACATCTCTTCAGGATATTTCTTCTCGTTTTTATCTATCTTATCCTTAACTACCTTTTCAAGGTTGATGCTTGTGGCTTCACAGAAGGTAACCAAATACCAAAATACATCGGCTACTTCTTCTCCAACTTCCTCATAGTTCTTAGGTTCAATTCCTTTGATGTTTCTATCAGACTCATCCCACTGGTATTTTTCAAGAAGTTCTGCCGCCTCTATTACTACAGACTTGGCTAAATCAACTTGGGTAGGAGTCCAGCCTCTAGCCTTATTAAACCTAATAATTTCTTGAATTAAAGTGTCTAATTTACCCATAATTACTCAAGTTCCTTTTCAATATAAACAATTGCCATTCCAACTTCCTGAGCTACTCTATGCTCGTCAGTTGAACCACTCGATTTTTCCCACCTTGGAGTCATAAACATATCTGTTACAAACATTTCTTCTGCTCCTAATACCTCTCTCCAAAACGCTTCCCAGTCAGCATTCACAAAACCAGCCGCATCTAAACGTCTGAAAAGCTCATTATCAAACACATCAGTTGCAGAAAATATTGGAAATTCTTGCTTGACTCTAAGATGTTCAGTAAATCTATCAAGTCTGGCAATATTCTTGGGTATATTTTCCTTTCCATCAGCAGTAATAGTCCCTGAAACGTATCCTATCTGTGTATGTCCTTGTGCTCGCATTTCTTTAAAAACACTAAATAATGAATCTCTGACCTCCGCTAAGGTATTTGAATTTTTGACTGACTCACGTATTATTTCCTTCATTTTATTAAAAGGTAAGTGTATTTTATCCCATTTCTGATTCAAAAAGAACTATAATATGCCTTATGGAACTCCCTTCAAACGTAAGAATTAAAAAGGGGTTGTGGAATATTTTCCCTTTTTCAAAATATACTGCCCAAGCCATCTACCCCAACATTTATTTCACAAAAGATGTATTTGAAGACCTTAAATCCAACAGTCCGAACCCTCGTTACATTGCGGCCTTAAAACATGAACAAACACACATTGAAAGGCAAAAGAAGGTGGGGTGGGTTAATTGGGGTTTGAGATATATATTCTCTCCAAATTTCAGATTTAATGAAGAACTTGAGGCGATAAAATCTTCTATAAAGTATCTTAAGAATGTCAAAGGCAATTTTGATACTGCAAGAAGTGCTAAATTTCTTTCAAGTTGGCTATACCTTTGGTGTATCTCCTATGACAAAGCGAAAGAGCAACTTGATGGGTGTTGGATAGAAGTTTAGTTACCATATTTTTCCTTATAGTTAAAATGTAAAATGCGATTATTATGATTAAATCTAAGGCGTGGTCTTGGAACTGGGATGCTACTGTTGCTCCGTGGTGGGAAGAACCCGCACCTGAGGTATATCCTCTTTTAACAAAATGGAGTAAAGCCGGATTTAAGAAATTATTAGACTTGGGTTGTGGAATAGGAAGACATGCAGTTCTATTTGCTAGTAATGGTTTTGATGTTGACGCTTTTGATCTTTCAGAAGAAGGTGTAAAGAAGCTGGAAAAGCTATCTCAGAGTAAATATTTATCCATTAAATCAAAAATAGGAGATATGCTTTCTTTGCCATATAAAGACAGTTCCTTTGACTGCATTATAGCTTATCATGTTATATATCATGCAGATGATGAAGGAATAAAAAAGGCAATATCAGAAATCGAAAGAGTGCTTAAAAAAAATGGTGAAGCATATTTAACTTTTAATACCCAAAACAGCACCTCTTTTAAAGATCCGGATAATAAACATATAACTCGGAACACAATTGTAAAAGAAAAAGGCCACGAAGCAGGAATTCCACATTTTTATTCAACCAAGCAAGATGTCGAAAATTTATTGAAGGATTTTAAGATCTTGGAATTTACCTATAAAGAAGAATACTATCCTAATTATACTGGCACTCACTACTTTGTTTTGGTAAAGAAAGTATAAATGGAAAAATTAATTTCTTCACTAATTGGTTACGCCGCATCATTTATTATCTCAACTCTAATCTGGGGAAAATATGAAGGAGATGTAGGATTTATCAACAATTTAAGATTTGAGTTTATGGGTAGAGAAATCGCACTTCATCACTGGATGCTTTTCTTACTTTTAGCCGTCATATTGGTAACGTTTCGTCAGAAATTAAACATATCAGACAAGTTATTTTACTTACTTCTTGGATTTTTCATGGGGGGATTGAATCAGGGACTTACATTTAAAGATTGGTATAAAATTTTAAAATAATAAATTCGGAATTTCTCCACGAAAACAACTCCATTCCGAAGAATAGAGTTGTCTTCATCAGGGTTTTTTATTACCCTCTCTTTCTTTTATTAATTCCATTTTTATACTTTTCCTTTGCAGCCTCTACAATATCCTCTGCACTAAAATGCTCTCGTGCAAGGTATAGTGCGACTTTTTCTATGTCTTCCGCTGTAACTGAGCTCTTTCTATAACGACTTTCCATTCTGCCAACAACCCATTTAGCATATATACTTAAACCCTTTCTATCGCAAATGGATTGAACTAATCTGATGACTTTTTTTTCATCACCAGACATAAGTAAATTGCTAATTTCATAACTTCTTAATTTAGCTGCTTCCTCTTCAGGATTATATCTTTCCATAAATATTCACCCCCTTCCAGGTCAGAGACCTTCTCGGTCGGTGACCCTTTTAAGCCATAAAAAAACCTCCCATTTCTAGAAGGTAGGCTAAAACTATAGTATTTTTTTTACAAATAAAACCCGCCTCCTAGTTTAGGAGGTAAAAAAGAAAACATTATTTCTTCGGGTTTTCAACATTGTTAGGAATTATATTAAAAACGAGGGTGAGAAGTCAAATATGCGTTGTATTCTCCGTAGAAATCCGACACTTTCAAAGTAAAATATGGAAGTGTTACAAACAACTAAGATCACACTTACATGGGAATTGTTTGAATCCGGTGTTCCCAAAAGACATATTGCTCAAAGGT
>Ga0209751_10000095_pt1 | contig 86799 bp, 78 predicted proteins | sample RifCSP13_1_FD_184019 | JGI IMG/M metagenome (GOLD analysis project Ga0209751, IMG submission 184019) | Soil microbial communities from Rifle, Colorado - Rifle CSP2_sed 13_1 (SPAdes) (version 2) | ecosystem: Environmental > Terrestrial > Deep subsurface > Rock core/Sediment | place: Rifle...
AGAAGACTCGACCTTAGAAATCCGTTTACATTCATAGTCGATTGATCGGTGAAGTAGGCGCAGCTTTGTGACGGATCGGCCGCAATCCGTGACGAATCGACGCTAGTCTCTGGGAGAAATACGAAAATGAAACTCATGCACCGTCAGAGGATCAAATGACCCTTGCGCTCACGAAATCAGCCAATACTTATTGATATCGTTTTGAGTAACATCTCCGAACACTCGTTCCACATTTCTGTTACGAAAACGACCGCATTTCCTCCAAGCCAGCTAAAACTCACTAAAAGCGTCATCGGCCCCCGGCTTGCAACAGTGCATGTCAGAACGCTCAAAACAGACCGGGAGGAGAAACGATGAACGATCGTACGAAGCACAAAGAGACCTGGGAACAGACCCATTCTGAGGAAGCGTTGAGAGACGAAGAGCGCTCGCTTGATATTGGCGAATCAGGCCAATTCGCACCTGGCGGTTATTACAATCAGCAGGGGGTAACCAAGCCACTCAGAAGTACGCTTGACGACATTGTTCCTCCCGCACGCGGTTCTCAGCGTGATGACGTCGATTAAAATGCGGGCCGCTCGAGAGACGGCGGCCCTTCTTTGCAACATTCTTGCAACATGATAGCCATCTGCCAGCCACCGAACTGGCGAACGGCGACTCTCCTCAGGGCGTCCAAAAAGCACGCTCAAATCCCCTTCACCGCGTGGCTCGCACACACACTACGTTGTGTTGGGCCGCTTTCTGCTTGCTCGAACGATTGGGGAGATTGATTGATGAGAAAATTAAGGGTTTGGCCACATCTAACAATAATTGCAACTCTAGTCGCTGTCTTGGCAGGAGTGGGGGTTGCGTTCTGGCTAAGGCACGTGCAGAACGCTAAAGCCGAAGAACTGCAAACTGCCGCTCGAGTTGAGCGGATTGAAGGGCAAGTGGCTATTAACAATCTGTCGGCCGACGGCTTGACTACTGAATGGGTTGAAGCTGTACACAATACGCCGGTTTCCGTAGGTGATCGAATCTATACACGCGAGAGCTCCAGTGCAGCCCTGGCATTCAGTGGACGAAACTTTGCCCGACTAAACCTGAATTCCGAAATTAATGTTCTTGCGCTCTCCGATCGCCGTACGCAGTTAGCGCTACGTGATGGTTCGGCACTCTTCGATGTGGGCTATCTCCCTTCTGGTGGATTATTTGAAGTGGCGACTCCCGTGGGCGCTGTGGACTTCTATGAACCGGGCCTTTACGAGGTAGGGCTAAATGACGATGGCAGTGCCTGGATTTCCGTTTTGAGTGGTTTGGCCCAAGTAGTGGGTCTGGCCGGCTCAGGTCAAATAAGTAAAGGAGAGATGCTAACACTGCTGGGCCAAACCGCGGCGAGTGTTGCGCTTGCTCGGATTGATCCCGGTTACGCCGGCGGACTGCTGGATGACTATTACGGCTATCGCTATCCAAATCAGTACGACGGTCGTTATCGTGACTACAACGTCTACTTAAATGATCCATACTACTTTGACCCTTACCGGCGGTATCAGAGTTATCAGTACGCTAGTGACTATATTCCTGGTCTATATGATCTCGACCACTATGGCGACTGGATTGACGTTAGTGGCTATGGTTACTCCTGGCGGCCCCGAGTCGATACGGGTTGGGCTCCGTACCAGTCGGGCTACTGGGTCAACGACTATCCGTATGGACCGACATGGATCTCAAACGAGCCTTGGGGATATGCCCCTTATCACTATGGCCGCTGGGCATATGTCAACAATCAGTGGTTCTGGATCCCTGAGCGGGTAAGCACTCAACCTCTGTACGCTCCCGCTTTGGTAGCCTTCCTTCCACTGAACCAAAACGGAATTGGCTGGGTGCCGTTGGCTCCGGGTGATCCGTATGCACCCCGTTACTACGATTCGAATTGGCAACCGCATTACCTGCATCGGATCGATCTAACTCCGCAACAGGTCATCAATCTGGATGTTCCCGGTGCAATTACTATCGTTCCCTGGGACAGTTTTGATGATTACATCTATCGTGACCGAATCAGCCGAGGTGATCGTCACAGCATAGCTGGAGTACAACCTGTATTAGAGCCATTGCTGGACACTCCACTACGGAACGCTGCATTGCGTTCAGCGTGGGGCCGAGGAAAGATCGATCTGCCACCAGGGATTGCGAGAAAGCTCGACGACACGCGTGTATTTGCAAATGCGGACCTCCCCGACTTCCGCTTCGGTCGGCGCGACCTCGGAACTCGTCGGCTAGTTGATAGAGCTCCTGAACAAGCCCGTCGGGCTGAGCTAAAAGTTCGTGACGAGCGTCAGCCAGATCGCGTACGTGGCAGGACGAACCAAGTCGATCGCGGCAACGAGTCGGCTAACTCACAACGGCAGCTGCGACGAATTCAGCGCCAGCAGGAACGGCAACTGCGTCAACAGCAGAGGCCGCAGCAACCTCAGGGGACGCGGGTTGGGAACGAACGTCGATCTCAAAGACCTGTGGAGCGGTCGCAAGCGCAAAGACCCCGAGGGCAAGGACCCCAAAGACCCCAAAGACGCGTTGAGCGGCAGCAACAGCGGCCCGCCAGACCGGCGCCACGTCCCCAGCAGCTGAACCGTTCGGTGGAGCGGGATAGACCTCGCCCATCCATCTATCGGGGGAGGCAAAATCGGGCAAGCATACAGGGTCCACCAGTTCGTCAGGAGAGCAGACCGGCGCCGCAACGTGCACAGCGGCCTCAGGTCCACTCGCAACCCCGAGCTGAGCAGCAACAGATGCGGAGGGCCATCAAAGAACGGCCGCAAGTGCACGTGCTGCAAAAACCGCAACCGCAACGAGCTGAACAACAGCAAAATCGCGGTAATTCTGGTAAGCAGGAGCAACGAGGCGGTGGAAAGGTCAAAGGGCGTCCGTAACCCGCTAACTCTCCCACACCCTCCCACCTCTCCCACAAACAATCAGACTAGTGTCCGATGTGTCGCCAGCGCCATTGAACGACTGGTTTAACACTGTCCCATAAGCGTAGAAGAGAAAAATCCTTCTCGATTCACCGTTGCAAATTTGCCCTACCAAAATCATCCTCGATTCGCTCGATGTCGTCCTCACCGAGGTACCCACCTCTCTGAACTTCAATAAATACAAGATTGTCCGTTCCAGGATTTTCCACTCGATGTGCTGCACCCTTTGGAATGTCGATAGAGCTTCCCAAATTAACCATTAGGGTGCGGTCGTCCAAAGTCACCTTCGCAATACCCTGGACCACAAACCAATGCTCAGCGCGCTGCGAGTGCCTTTGATAGCTGAGCCGCTTTCCGGGCCAGATCTCAATTCGCTTCACCTTGAAGTCATCACCCTCGTCGAGGACAGTAAATGTTCCCCACGGCCGTTCTTCGAATTTTGGTGACGACTCTTTCATCAAGGAGACCTCCGGAACATATTTGGGCTGGGTGAACCTAACGAGCAAGCCTACTCGACGTCAAGTTTGACTGCTTACGACGATTTCGGAAAAAAGTCACGGGGACGGCCGACTGGGATATAGCCGTCCCCACACTGGTTAAAGACTATCAGCAGGGTATTGCCTGTTACGGTGTGGCGCGGAGTGTTAAGAAGATCGGAGAGCCACGACGGTTAATGAGAACCAGAGCTGGACGTTGGCCCGATCGCTGAATCGCACCTTCAAATTCCGCGACGGTACGAACCGGCTGACCGTTGACCTCCTGTATCAAGTCGCCTTGGCGCATGCCAGCCTCAGTGGCAGCTCCGGTGGGCGTAATCCGACCGACAACTAAACCCTGCTCTGAGGGTGATAAACCCAAACGAGATGCCATCTCGGCCGTCAAAGGCTCCAACGTGAGCCCATACTTGTCGCCCGTCCCGGATCCACCGCCGCCTTCACCCGCTGTCGAGACGGTTGTCGACGGAAGCTCGGCCAAAGTCACAGGGATCCTCTGCTCGCGCCCTTCGCGAAGGACGGTAACCATGACATTAGTTCCAGGAGCGGTACTCGCCACTACGTTTCGAAGATTGTTGTGGTCAGTAATCTGCTGTCCGTTGACTGCTGTAATAACATCGCCTCGTCTAATACCTGCGCGTTCACCAGGCCCGCCGGGCTGGACCGCACTAACGATGGCGCCGCGCGCCACAGGCAAACTCAAACTAGCAGCAACGTCGGCCGTAACCGGCTGGATATTGACTCCAATCATCCCCCGCCGAACCCTACCGGTTTTGAGCAGCTGATCCATCACGGCTTTTGCCATGTTCGAAGGAATGGCAAAGCCTATTCCGATGCTGCCGCCGGATGGCGAAAGAATTTGCGAATTGATGCCGACGAGTTGACCGTTTGTGTCTACAAGCGCTCCACCAGAGTTCCCACGATTGATGGAGGCATCGGTCTGGAGAAAGTCTTCAAAACTCCCGTCACTCAACCCGGTCGAACGACCCTTAGCACTGATGATGCCTGAAGTCACAGTTTGTCCAATTCCGAGCGGATTACCGACCGCAAGGACCACATCACCGACGCGAACCTTGTCTGAGTCTCCCAGCACGATCACAGGTAGGTTCGCACCCTCAACCTTCAGCACAGCTAAATCGCTCGGCTGATCCGATCCCACCAATTTTGCTGTGAAGGAGCGATTGTCCGAGGTCTCAACTCGAATCTCGGTTGCGCCATCTACCACGTGATGGTTGGTAAGAATGTACCCATCAGCACTAACGATCACGCCAGAGGCTACACCTTCCACACGCCGTGGCTGTTGTGGCAAGCGGTCGCCAAAAAATTCACGAAACAAGGGATCCTCAAGAAACGGCACCTGTTGACCCGTACGCGTCCGCTCAGTTGAGCGTACGGTGACCACAGCTGGCGCGATCCGGCTGACCACGTCAGCGTAGGATTGTTGCACCGGACTCGCGGCGATCGAAATCAAGGGAACCTGGGTCTTTGCCATCGGAGTCTGCCCGCGAACCGGTGAAAGCGTAAACGTTGTCAAAACTAAAATTACAAAAGGGAGTAATTTGGATTTGGCATTTTTGAACAACTCGGTCATCATTACGTCTCTGACTCTCCTCGAACTTTGGGTTTTGATTCAGTCTTCGGCCTCCGGGTTTACTCTTCCGAAGGCCACGCGGCAACACCCGAAGGTTCTCTTTAGAGATTAGGCCAAGGAAAAGTGACAAATCCGTGGCTTGATCTCGGAAATTCCGTGTTAATAGCACTTATTAGAACACAAGCGCACTAGTTCGAATCAAGGCCCCGACGCAACTAATGACGGATAAGCCGACTGGGCTCAATTGAACGAGCTCTCGATGTGGAACCCTGTGTTATACTTCGCCGCTCAATTGGACACCTTGTGCCAATCGCTCATGTCACCTGCTTCAGCAGAGTATCGTCAAAAATCCCGTTCAATAAGAGGCGTAGTTCCCACAAAATTTCGCATTTAATCACTACCCTTAAGGAAGAACGAATGGATCCGGCAGTAAAGACCGAAAATGGACGTGATGGCGGTTCCGTTTTGATTGTCAATGACACTCCGGAACAGCTTAGCCTCATGGACAACCTGCTGAGAAAGGCAGGGTATTCGGTACTCACTGCCGAGAATGGGTCAGAAGCTTTTGAAGTCGCCCGCAGTAAGCGCCCCGACATGGTCATCAGCGACGTGTCGATGCCTGAAGTAAACGGAATTCAGTTTTGTCGTCTTATTAGGCAGGATGCCGACCTCCATTCGATCCCAATCCTCCTCGTTACGGCCCATCGCAAAGACACCGAGAGCGTAGTTGAAGGGCTCGCCTCCGGCGCCGACGACTATCTCGAAATGCCCTTTGACTCGACGCGGTTGGTGGCAAAGGTGACCCGCCTCATGGAGAGGGCAAAACTTGAAGCTGAACTGCGTGATTCCGAGGAACGCTATCGACTGCTGTTTGAGTCAACTCCCCAACCGATCTGGGTATATGACGAAGAGACGTTGCGGTTTTTGGCAGTAAACGAAGCCGCGGTACATACCTATGGTTACTCGAGGCCTGAATTCCTGGCAATGACGATCGAAGAGCTGCGTTCACCCGAAGAGATGCCGTCGCTCTTAATCAAGGCCTCGGCAGGTACCGAAGGACCAGTGATCTCAAGCCCCTGGCGGCACAAGCGCAAAGACGGCTCGCACATATACGTCGAACTTTCCTCTCACCCGCTGGTCTTCGGCGGCCGCAAAGCGAAGTTGGTCATCGCGAGCGACGTGACCGAGCGCAAAATGCTGGACGAGCAGCAGCAGAAGATGCACGCCTCAATTCAGCATTCGGCGATGGAATGGCGCCAGACTTTCAACGCGATTGACTTTCCGGTACTGATCGTCGAACTCGAGGGACAGGTGCGTCGCTTGAACCAAGCTGCAGAAGAGATCGCAGGGTTACCCAGCGACGCTGCGATCGAACGCACCGTTGCGCAACTCGGAAAGGGAGAGCCATGGCGAAAAGCAGCCGAGTTGATCCACAACATCAAGCAGGATCGAACCCCCAGTTCAGCCGAGGTCAAGGACCACACGACCGGGAAGACCTGGGCTATCACACTATATCTGGTGCACGAGTTTGGTTCTGCCGGCGAGCGTGCAATTCTGATTGCCCAGGACATCACAAAACGAACTGAGCTTGAAGCTTCATTGAGACAGAGTGAGATGATGTCTCTCCTGGGATCGCTAGTGGCTGGTGTTGCTCACGAGGTACGAAACCCACTCTTTGGAATCTCATCTATACTTGACGCCTTCGAGACCAGGTTCAGTGATCGACCTGACTACCTTCGCTATACAAATGTTTTGCGGGATGAAGTGGGCCGGCTGACCCTGTTAATGGAAGAGTTGCTGGAGTATGGGAAACCCTTTAGAGGCGAATTCTACCCCGCTTCGCTGGGTGACGTTGTGACCAAGTGTATTCGCGCCTGCATGCCGGCGGCGGATATGGCTTCGGTTAAGCTCGTGAATGCCGTAAACGGTGAGTTACCTCAGGTGCTGGTAGATCGTCGGAGGTTATCAAAAGTTTTTGTGAACCTTATCGAAAACGCGATCCAGCATTCTCAAGCCGGAGGAGAGGTCAGTGTTCACGCACACGCCTGTCTCGAGGGAAGTCAACATTGGCTGGATTGTTCGGTCCGTGATAAGGGCGCCGGTATTCAGGAAGAGGATTTGCCAATGATCTTTGAGCCCTTCTTCTCAAAACGGCGTGGTGGAACAGGCCTGGGGCTGGCGATTGCCCACAGAATTATGACTGAACACGGCGGCAAACTCGTGGCAGGAAACAACCCGACTGGAGGCGCATGTATGACCGCTAGATTTCCTTTAAAGCCTTCCGAAGGGACACACCATGGCTAGAAACAGAATTCTGGTAATTGACGACGAACCAGGGTTGCGCTTTGGAGTGCGCGACTTCCTGGAGATGCATGGTTACAGAATAGATGAGGCCGAGAGCTGCCGCGACGCGCAACAGATCTTTCGGAGTACCCGACCCGACATTGTGATTGCAGACTACATGCTTCCCGATGGTACGGCGCTCGATCTGCTGCCACGGCTCAAAGAGATTGATTCCGAGATTCCCCTGTTAATACTGACCGCACACGGTTCTATAGATCTAGCTGTGCGGGCCATTAAAGAAGGTGCGGAGCAGTTTCTAACAAAGCCTCTTGAGTTACCTGCCTTGCTCGTCATTCTCGAACGCCTGTTAGCCAATCAAAGGAACCACCAAAAGCAACTCGCCAGTCGTACCCAACAGTTTCGCAGCGCTGTCGATCCGTTTATCGGCACCAGTGAGGCCATTAGGTCTTTAGCAGAACAGGCACGTAAAGTTCTGGCCACCGAGAGTCCCGTGCTGATTTTGGGCGAGACTGGTAGCGGGAAAGGAGTTTTGGCGAGATGGCTCCACGACAATAGCCCGCGAGCGGAAGAGGCTTTCGTCGATCTGAATTGCGCTGGCTTATCGCGCGAGTTACTTGAAACCGAACTTTTCGGTCATGAGAAAGGAGCCTTCACCAGCGCGACATCATCAAAACAGGGTCTCTTTGAGGTCGCACATCGAGGCACCATCTTTTTGGATGAGATTGGCGATGTCGACCTCCAGATTCAACCAAAACTGTTGAAGGTCCTCGAAGACAAAAGGTTCCGAAGAGTAGGAGACGTGCGAGACCGCCAGGTAGATGTTCGGCTCATCGCCGCCACTCATCAGGACATTGGACGGTTAGTGCGGGAGAAAAGGTTCCGCGACGATCTCTATTTCAGGATCAGTACAATACCGTTGGCTTTTCCCTCCCTGCGAGAACGCGTGGAAGATATTCCGATACTCGCTACCTACATGTTAGATAAGCTCTCAGCAGACCTTGGCAGAGGTGAGATCCGGCTGGACGACGCTTCGATCAAAGCTCTGCAAGCGTATTCCTGGCCGGGCAATGTCCGTGAACTCCGCAATGTAATCGAACGCGCGGTCCTGCTTAGCGAGGAAAAAACAATCACATTAAAAGAACTGCGCTTTGACGGGCATGCAGGAAGCCGTCCCACCGTATACGATTCCGACTTGACGCTACTTGAACTTGAAAAACAACAGATTGAACGAGTGCTGCAGGAAGAGCGTGGCCGAGTGGAAAAAGCGGCCAAAAGGTTGGGTATTCCTCGTAGTTCGCTTTACCAGAAAATCAAAAAGCACCGCATTCAGCTGTCCAGAGTCTAGAATTTCTGTCCAGATCTTGGACGGCCATCTCCTTTTCGGACACTGGTTGCCCTCAAAATCCGCGTAAAAACTCGCCTTTTGAGACCGCAAGCAATTTAACGGTTGTGGCTTACTGCTTGCTCAAACAAACGGCACGTGCCAAATTGTCGGCCTCGGACGCCTATCTGGCAAGAGGACTTGGTTCGGATAAAGCTTGGCTTTACATTGCCCCGTGAGCTTAGCTTTCTCCAAACCTTACGGTTTCCTGCGCAATTGAGTTGGGGAACCTCGCATTTAACGAATCAAAGGAGACTCCCGTAATGCCCCGATTTCAACTTTTGCGCTCCGCCGGCGCATCTGCAGTTTTGTTTACGGCATTGATTTTAGGATCAGCAGTTTCGGCGAAAGCTGATCAGATCACTGTAGTTGGTAATGCCGATCCGAATCTGCAGGCAACGATAAACATCATTTCCCTGACTAATGGTTCAATCACCTTTTCCGTTACCAATGTCCTGGTGGCGGGGGTCACATCAACCATCACGGGGGTAGGGTTTGAATTGCCTGGAACCATAACCGCAAACTCTCCAGGCACCTGCGGACCAACGGTAGCAGAGTGCCGTAACTTTACGCTTACACCCACGGTCACTAACAGTCCGGGTAATGTTCCCCAATTTCCTGCGGCCGTTCTTGATTGGGCTCTGATCACTGGGCCAGCATTTACCGGCGGCCACCCTCCCGGTATCGATCAGGGTCTGACGGCGACCTTTACGGTTACCGGTAACTTTACCGGGCTGACCCAGGCACAATTTCTCGCCGGGGTGTATGTAAGGTTTCAATCTGTGGTGGATCCGGCGTTTCCAAACGTAGGAAGCGATGTTGCTCACACACCCGTTCCCGAACCAGCAACAATGTTGCTGCTGGGAAGCGGCTTAGTGGGAGTGGCAGCCGGGATTCGACGTCGCCGCAGGAGTACCTAAACCGGGCCCTGCGGTTTAGACAAATTGTAGTAGCCCGTCACGCCTTCGCGGTCAGCATTTGCCCTTGCCGACCGCAAGGATGCTAAGGAAATGGGCTCTGAATGGTGCTTGGTCCGAGGGTCCCAGCTTTTGGAAGTCTCGGATTAGTGCTTTTGTGAGGGAGAATCGCTCATTTGGTGCGGAAGCGAGCATGCTAAGAATCGATGTCGCATTCCAAACCAATCATTTTCCCGCTGGACGCAAATGGAACCATTTACGCCCTGCAGGATGAAGAGGGAAACACTATTGGGACGGGGTCTCGTGAAGTGTGCGAGGTCTTGTTGTTTATGATCACAAGAAACGCCGCGTCACCAGGCTCCGCTCCGTCACCAACTAAGGTGTCGCTACGGCCCAACGTGCGGGCTGCTATCGGCTTATAAGACCGTTAGCAGTCGGGCCGGTCACAGCAAGTTGTATCACTTGCTCGGAATGAGTCCTCAGACTTGGGTCTCATCTATGACCGGTGCGTTTCCGAAGGAGTTGGAAGATGAGTTCCGGGAATGGGAGTCCATTCGCAAGCAGAGAAAGGCGCCCATCAGCCGGACAGTGGCCATCCCACGAAGTTAACGACGTTTCAAATCAGGTAACACAGTGTAACTTCTGGAAACCAGAACTCCACCTCCTCTCGTGTACTGCTCTAACTCTTGCGCTTCCACAATCCGCCCACGGACTTGCGCCTCTGCGGCCCCTCGCTGAAGCGCGGCTTTCAAGAAGTAAGACAGATCAGGTGCTCATGCCGAATGGCATGAATGGATTCCCACGTTTCCCAGAGAGACCTTCGACGTCTGTTCTGACTACCAATTCGCAATTGGTTTTCAGGACGCCAGCGGTCTCATAGGGGGTTTAACTTCTCGAGCCGGTTTGACGACCTTTTAGGGCGACGGCCCTCTGCACAGGTGAGTTCGTGAGAGAAACCCGTATTGGAACATTCAAGAGGGTCTCGGGTAAGCTGCGGCGCATACTGGGCGGCCATAGCGAGACCAGGGAGGATCCTCCGCTACCACGGCTCCTCATTGTCGATGATGAGCAGTCAATCTGTTTCTCAATGAGCGAATACTTTGAACACCATGGTTATGCAGTTGATACCGCCCGAGATCTCGAGACCGCCGAACGTCTAATCGAAAGCACGGACTATCGCGTGGTGATTCAGGATCTAAGACTGGGAATAAATCGGAATCCGGATGGCCTGGAGATCATAAAGCTCATCCACCGTCGGAATCCTGAGACCAGGATAATCGTCCTCACCGCATATGGCTCTACGGAAATGGAGAACGAGGCAAGAGCTTGTGGCGCTGACGCCTTTCTGAGGAAACCTAAACCTCTATCGCAGGTGGCCCAAGTGGTCCAAGGTTTACTTGAATCACCAAGACACGCGATACGATCTGCCAGTTAATTCGCTTCAACATCTTCCAAAAACAACCGCTTCATCACGGTCAGCACTCCCAGGTGATAAGCGTTGTGATCTGCTACCAGCAAAGCTTCTCGCAGGACTGTTTGCCCGTCACCGTGTGGGATTCTTTCGAAAAGATCGATCTCGGGGTCGGCAACAAGCTGCCTCATTGCCTCTAGATCGTTCCGGAACTGCTCAATGGTGTTGGTCCAAGCCGAGAGGACCGCTGCGTTCTCTGAAGGCCAGTAGCCATCGGGAAACGCCGGAGACTCATGATCCGGATTTCGAGTGAACTCGAGGATATCCCATTGAGCAATCCGCATGTGTTCGAGAACTTGCCACATCGTATACGGAAGCTTCTGATGTTTTTGGTTAGCCATGTCCAGCGAGATATCACTGACTACCGCCTCGAAATCCAGATGGGCTCCTCCGCCACCGAGCAGGTATTCGAGATGTTTTCTTAGAGCACGAAGCTTAGCGGGTTTGTCATTCATATGAGCCTCCGGGCGGTTTAGACTGGCTGGGTCAATGCTTCAGGACACCCTTTGGCTTCCAGGCCGCAAGCAAAGCCCCTGTAACCAATTGATTAACTCTCAAACTGAATCGGACGGCTTAGTGAAAGTCATGTGATGCGGCAGCTGCTACCTGGAATGACAGCGCACGAATGCGTTTTGCTTTCACTGAAACCACCCGATCCTGGTTTTGGAGCGTTCCCTCGATTAGCAAAAATGGGTGTTTCGTCAATGCCATCCGGTTTTTCTCAAACAGTTGTGGCGTAACAATGATGTTGCTGACACCGGTTTCGTCCTCTAACGTTAGGAACAGAAACCCCTTGGCAGTACCGGGACGTTGTCGAACGATGACCCAACCCGCTACGACCACGTGCGTGCCATCGCGTAAACGATAAGTATCAATGGCACGCAAAGCACCAAGCTTTCGCAACTCTTCACGCTGATAGGAGACCGGATGGCGCCCAATAGTTAATCCAGTGCCGCGAAAATCAGCGTCCATCCGTTCACATACCGTCATCGGCAATAGGGGTGAGTTATCCTCTGTTCCCTCAAGCTGTCGATACAAAGGTCCGGCCGTTCGCGTGACCCTTTCGACCTGCCATAAAGCAGCGCGACGGTTAAGTTTCTGCCCGGTTCTTTCTACCGTTTGCGGGTTTTTGTGGACTGGAAAGTGTTGATTCATATTTCCGTCCTGAATAAAATTCAGGGCCCCCACGGCTGCCAACTTCCTCAATTCGTCCTTACGTAGCTCTGGAACGCGAATGCATAGGTCATCGATGCTGGAAAAGAATCGCTTTCGACGTTCCAGCTCAATCGCTCGGCCGGACGATTCACGTAAGCCCTTCACATAATTCAACCCCAGGCGCAGGACCAGATGACAGTTGTGTCCACTTTTCGATGCCTGCTCCACACCAGCACCTGTTTCAGCCTCGTCTTCAACAGTGCAAAGCCAGGATGATTTTGTTACATCAACTGGACGAACTTTTAAACCATGGCGCTGGGCATCTTTGATAAGGGTGAACGGTTGGTAGAAACCCATTGGTTGATTATTCAAGATAGCGGCAGTGAATGCCGCCAGGTAGTGACATTTCAGGTAAGCACTAGCGTAAGCGATCAATGCAAAACTGGCTGCGTGGGATTCCGGAAAACCATAAAGTGCAAATGAAGTGATCGCTTGAACAATCTCGTCTTGCGCGCTGCCGGTAATGCCATTTTGTTTCATCCCGCGACGAAGCTTCACTTCTACGTCTTTCATCCGCGCTTCAGATCGTTTGAAGCCAAAGGCGCGCCGCAACTCCTCAGCCTCGCCTCCCGAAAAACCGGCGCAGATCATAGCCATCTTCAGCAGCTGTTCCTGAAACAACGGCACTCCCAAAGTTCGTTTCAACACCGGCTCGAGTAGCGGATGGGGATAGACAACAGGAGCCCTTCCCTGCCGGCGCTTTAGAAATGGATGGACCATGTTTCCCACTATTGGGCCCGGCCTGATGATTGCCACCTGCACCACGATGTCATAGAACTTCTCCGGACGCAGCCGCGGTAGACACGACATCTGTGCCCGACTTTCCACCTGAAACATGCCGATCGTGTCCGCTTTCTGCAAAGCCTCATAGACGGCACTATCGTTTTGCGGCAGATGTGCAAGATCAACGTTTTCTTTATAAGCATCTCTAATTAGTACGATTGAGTCTTCCAGTACCGCCATCATCCCCAAGCCCAGCAGATCCACTTTAATCAAGCCCAGATCAGCACAATCTTCTTTGTCCCATTGCACTACTACACGACCAGGCATGGCGGCTGGTTCCAGGGGCACGACCGAATCAAGTTTTCCCTGACAAATAACCATGCCCCCGGAGTGTTGCCCGAGGTGTCGCGGCAGATCCTGCACCAACTGATAAAGTTCGAAAAACTTTCTAATCTGTGGGTCCTGGAGACTTAACCCCGCATCCCGAAATTGCCGCTCGGTTGAATCTTTTGGATCCTTCCATTCCCATGTATGGACCAGCGCCGAGAGTCTGGCCAACATCGTTTCTTCGAAATCGAGAACTTTCCCAACTTCGCGAACTGCCGAGCGGCCACGATACGTGATGACGTTCGCGGTCATCGCAGCGCCCAATTTCCCATATCGCTCATAAACGTATTGAATCGCCTGTTCGCGATGGTCTCCGCTTGGCAGGTCGAGATCAATGTCAGGCCATTCACCTCGTTCTTCAGAAAGAAATCGCTCAAACAGGAGCTCCATGCTGATCGGATCGACTGCTGTAATCCCAAGCGAGTAACAGACGGCGCTGTTAGCTGCGGACCCACGGCCCTGAATGAGAATGCCTTGTTGTTTGCAGAACTGAACTATGTCCCAAACGATTAAAAAATAGCCTTCAAGCTTCAGTTTTTCGATCAGTTTCAATTCACGCTCAATCTGCTTCCAGGCTCGTTCAAAGGAGGGTTTCCCATGCCAGCCGGTGTAACGTTCGCGAGCTCCTTCCTCAGTTCGCTGGCGCAAAAATTTGGCCATCGTTTCTCCACCAGGAACAGGGTACTTAGGAAACTCGTAACCGAGATCTTCCAACGTAAACTCCAAGCGGGAAGACAGCGATTCGGTATTTTGGATTGCTTCCGGCAGGTCAGAAAATAGGGAACACATTTCCTTGGCTGGCTTTAAGTAACGTTCAGAATTCGTCGCCAACAATTGTCCGGCATTCCTCAGTCGCACATGATTACGTAAACACGTAAATACATCAGCTAGTTCACGGCGCTCCCGACTGGCATACGAAATACCATTGGTTGCCAGGAGCGGTAATCCGAATCTCCGGGCTATCTCGACAACCTGCTGATTGCGGATCTCCTCGCCGCGATTCAGATGGCGTTGCAATTCGGCATACACATTCCCTTTGCCAAAAGTCTCAAGTAACCACAGGGTAGTTTTCTCGGCCTTATCAAGTTCGCTGGTGCTTGCGTATAACAGCGCGCGCGCCAACGGACCGTCATCAACACCCGTCAAACAAACAAGACCATCTGCATGTTGGCTTAGTTCGTCAGGTGTGACAGCGCATTCGCCAGGCCGCGCATGTTTTGGCGCTCGCAACTTCATTAAGGTGATCAAGCGACAAAGATTCTGGTAACCAGTGCGATTCCGGACGAGCACCGGAAGAGTTACAGTTTCTCCACTGGGCAAACTCGAAAGTGCAACATCGGCTGCTTCTGCCGTAAAGTTTGAAGCTGAAGTTTGCTGTTGCGGAAAGTTATTGGCACGCGGGTTTGGGATATTGGGTATTGGACGTTGGACATTGGATGGACGGCCGACAGTGATTTCAGCGCCAATATGCGCCCTGAGGCCGTGTCTCTTTGCTGCCAGGTGAAAGCGGGGCGCGCCGTAGACACCGTCGCGATCGAGCAAGGCCATTGCAGACATTTCCTGTGCCAGCGCAGCGGAGATCAATTCCTCAGGAGCCGATGCTCCTTCAAGAAAACTAAAAGCGGATCGAGCGTGTAATTCAACGTACATTGGTGCTTTGGCTTTTACTCAAAGACCGATTAGCAATCGTCAATGCCAATTTGCAATCAATCATAGCTTCCTTCCACGAACCACGAGCCGTTTCGCAGTTCGCGATAAATGCGATAGAGCGTAGCAGCCGGCGTTACTCTCATCGAACGATTGCCACGTTCAACTGCTACATCCCATTCGTCTCTGGACCAACTATCATGTCGCCACCAATCACCGGTAGTTCGCCAGGGGCCAGCCGCACGCACGATTCTCCCATGCACACTCAATTTCTTACTCCAGGCGCTGATTCGAACCGGAGACCCACGCGAAGACTCAACCACCGCTCGCAAAGGTGGTCGAAACATTCTGAATCCCAACCGCGATTGACGTTTCTCAGAACTCTGTTGGTTCGACTTTTGTGTTCTTCGTGCGCGTTTCTCTTTAGCGTTCAGAGTGAACTTCCTAACACGATATGCATCGGGTCGATGCGTATCGAGTAATTCCGGCGAGCCGACGTTTTCAGGGCCCAATAACTTTGCCAGTCGCTTCAATGTCAGTTCCAGTTTTTCTGGTTCAGGCGCGAGCGGTATAAACAGGCCGTTCTGCAAGACGCGTGGCTTAACTGGATCACAATCAATTTTCACGGCGATGACCGACGACTGAGGCGCCCGGGTTTCTAAATCGAGCAGCAACAACTTGAGGAAAATTTTGTTGTCGCGCATCGGGTAAGGCAGATTGAGCACCGACGAGTGGAACTCCTGGTTTTCCAGTTGCAGCAACAGGCGGAGCTCATTCGTAGCCAACGCATAAGCATTTAACGCAGCGCAAAGTTGATTCAGTAAACGAGCAAGAATGAATGAGAGCGGTTCCAGCTCTGACAGTGGATATTCAAGTTCGGCCGATTGAGTGAACAAAGGAGGCGATTGCTTTAACCTTAAATGTCGCTCCGTTTTCCCAGATGCAAGTTGTTGCAGCTGTACGCCCGCTTGACCTAACCGTTCCGACACCCCGTCTAAGGGCAAAGCAGCAAACTGCCCGAGCGTCTGCACCCCCCACAAACGAAGTGTTTCGTGGATTTCGTCCAGCTGCCTTTGTTCAAACGTCCAGTCTCCAAGACGCACTTCATCCTTGGGTTTTCTCATTTCGGCGTCAGGCCCAGCCTTCAATAAGCTGTCGACAGGGAGATCGCCTAATGCAGTGAGCTCTTCTTCAGGGGCAATAAAAGATGTTCCTTCATAAAACTTTGCCGCCATAATCGCTGTGTCAGGATTCGCGGCAATCGCGACATTCACAGAACAGCCAAGGCCTCCCTTTTCCTTGCTCTTACCTGCGTGAAGGGCCACCTCATTCGCCAATCCATAAGGTGAGCCAAACAGAAGTTCACAACCGTCGGTATCGATGACCACAGTTTGTGGATCTGCTTCCTCGACCAGGGGAGAAAAAGCATAGGCAAAGTCCGCCAGAGATACATCGGCCGGCATTTTCTTACTGTAAATACAGGCAAACATGCTTTTGGAAAGAATGCGGGCGAAGATTAGCGAAAATGCCCGAATACTGTCAAGGCGTTAACGATAATTGTGACTGAGGAATGCGAGCAATGAATTTCACCTGTTGATTGCTCAAGTTAACAGGCTTCTGCCGATGCAATTGGAGGCGGAGTCCTTTAAATAAGAGGGCGTGAGTCGGCGGTTCGACAACGGAGGTAGGGGGTGATACGCCACCTCCCCGTGGCAATAGGACACTTGAAATCGTTGTCTCTGCCGTACGCCTCCAACTATCGCTCTCACAGGTAGTTTGCAAGCTCAATGACGCGCACGAACGAACACACAAATCCTGAGCGATTACTACAAACACGGTAGGCGTGTCTTCAACAACACGACGAAACCGATACCACCAGGAAGAGATGATCCGGCGCGACTCTTCCGCGGGCACATCAGCCAAATCCAGGAGCACTAATCCAAAACCTCCCCCCTGCAGCAACATATCAGTAACCTTGAATGCGTGCTCCAATATCGATCCGCAACGCAACCAGAGCACCCGGTGTAAATTGGCCCCGGCAAGGGCCGCTGCTTTCGGATCAAAAGCGTCTGTCGTATCGACCACTGCGCACACTTCATCACGCTGCGATGCTTCGGCAAGCGTCGCCAACATCAAAGCAGTTCGTCCCGAAGAGATCACACCAAATATTTCAGTAATAGCGCCACGAGGTAGCCCACCAATAAGCGTATCAACCTCTACAATTCCTGTAGGTATTACCTCGTTATTAGCGCGTGAGCGTGGCTGCAACGCGGTGCCAAAACGTCCACTAAATTCAGACGTAAATTGAGCTTTGGACAATGCTGCTCTCATGATCTATAACCACCAACTTAAAGGCTTACTAATGCCACGCAAACACGAAACAGACTAATCGCCTTCTTTCAGGAAACATTACTTGACGCCCTACTCATTGTTCGCTATTATTCGCTCCTTATTTGGTAATTTTCGCTCGCCCGCGAAAATCTAGCACAGGCTGGAGTAAAAAAACAAGAGGAGTGTTCGATGGCAATTACGGCCCGGCAAAGACAGGTCTACGAATATATTTCCCGATACATCGCTTCCAATAACCAGCCCCCCACACTTGCGGAGATTGGCAAGCACTTCAAGATGAGTTCCTCGGCAAGTGTCCACAGTATTTTGTCGGCCCTAGAGCGAGAAGGACTCATTAAACGAATCCCGAATGTCAGCCGCGGCATCGAACTAATTCCCAGTGAAGCTGAAGCAAATGGCGACGATATTCCCCTCCTGGGCGTAGTTGCTGCTGGTCAACCCATCGAAGCTATTCTTAGCCACGATTCGGTATCTGCGCCGCGCGACCTGGTTGGTAGGGGGAGAACGTTTGCTCTGCGCGTACGTGGGGACTCGATGATCGAAGAGAACATTCAGGACGGAGACATCATCGTTGTCGCATCGCAAAAGACTGCGGAGAACGGGCAGATGGTAGTAGCTTTGATCGACGGAAATTACGCTACGGTGAAGAGGTTCTATCGTGAGCCGGATTTCATTCGACTCGAACCCGCAAATCCACAGTTCAAACCTATATTCATCAAGACACCGGATCGCATTCAGATCCAGGGCGTTGTTCGTGGATTAATTCGAAAGTACTCCGCGGATGCCTGAGGCGAATAGAACAATAATTGACGCAAGGGTGACAAAAGAACCCAAACGGACAACCGAACTGATTGGATTTGCGCTCAGTGATTGCGTGGTCGAAATAGATGCTGAAGCAGCGAAGTATTTACGTGTAGTTCACCGAACTGCTCTTGAGCTCGCCGTGCAAAACCAGTTTGGAATAGAGATTGGCGGCTTCTGGCTCATGCAGGAACAGGTTCAACAATTGAGACGTCTACCTGAATACTATCCGGCAGGCGAAGCTGAGTTCGTGAGACGAGCTGTGGAAGCATATCTACAGGCACAGCTGCATTAAAGAGATCAACCAACGACAACAGGTTGCACACGCCGGCGCAAAACGACAAGTGCGATTCCAGACATGATCAGCAGGCCACCGGCGAACGTTCTCCAACTCAATTGTTCATTGAGGACGACCATGCCTAAGACTACGGCAACTATCGGTGTAACTAACGCGATCAGCATCGTTTTCGTCACATCCATGTTCTGCATCAACCAATAGTAGAGAAGAAACGCGACCACCGACCCAACGATGGCTAAATAGAACAATGACGCCACGGCCATCCTGGTCCAACGGAAATTCACGGGATTGCCCTCGAGCGGTATTCCGATTAGGAGTAACGGGAAGAGTCCAAAAAACATTTGTCCGGCTGAAAGAATCGCGGGGTGGAGCTTTATAGCTCGCGCTTTTACCAAGACGTTGGCGTAGGCGACGCATACCGAACTGAGCACGAGGGCAATGCTGCCCGCAAGCGCCTGTGGACCACCCATTCCCAACTGGTTTGAAAACACTAATGCGACACCCAAGACTCCCAGAATTACGCCAATAATTCGCGCCGGAGTCATGCGCTCTCCTGGCAAGTAGAAGTGCGCGATTACCAGGCCAAATGCGGGGATTGTGGCTTGAAGTAGAGCGGCCAGACCGGACGATATGAATTGTTCCCCCCAGAACAGCAGACCGTAATTCAAGCTAAAAGCGAGAACGCCAGTCACCGCCAGCAGCACCCAATCCCGACGTGAGCGCGGTAAAGGAATTCTCAAAATCGCGATGATGGTGAAGAGGATCGAAACAGCGATGACGAACCTGATGCCGGCAAACGTCAGCGGTGGTAGATCAGCAAGGCCCAGCTTGATGAACAACCAAGTTGATCCCCAGATGAAACAGAGTGACAACCAGACGAGGCGTGATTTCATTTTTCACAATCTCTCATGTCTCAGTCACGGCATCAAGTTCTTGAAATTCGTCTGAAGCCCCGATGCGAGACCAAGGTTGAGCATATGTCAGAATGTGGGTATAAAGGTACGCTCCTGGAACAATTGGCCCATCCAAAAACTCGTAAGACCTTTCGTCTCCCCAGATTGGAAGAGACCTCCTCGCGAGTTGTTAAATCTGCGTACACCCTATTGACCAGCGGGAACTTGTCTTCGTACTAAAACGTTAACAGCAAAAACTGAAGGGAGAACCAATGACTGAAGCACGCATGCAAGAAACGGCAGACTACGCGCCGGGAACGTTCTGTTGGGTGGAACTGGGAACCACTGACAGTAACGCTGCCAAGCAGTTCTATACATCGCTTTTCGGTTGGACCTTTACCGATTCACCTATCGGACCAGACATGGTCTATACCATGCTGCAACTCGACGGGAAGGACGTGGGCGCCTTGTATAAGATGGGCTCCGAGATGACCGAGCAAGGCATTCCCCCGAACTGGTTATCTTACGTTTCGGTGGCCAGTGCAGATGAAACGGCCCAAAAGGCAAAGGAACTCGGGGGAACTGTTATCAAAGAGCCGTTTGACGTCTTTACTGTGGGCCGAATGGCTGTAATTCAAGATCCCACTGGGGCGGTATTCGCTCTATGGCAGCCCGGAACACACAAAGGCGCTGCCATCACGTTTGTGCCAAACTCCTTCTGTTGGAATGAACTCACAACGAAGGATGCAGCCAAAGCTGGAGATTTTTACAGTGGTCTGTTCGACTGGCGTCGGAACGTACAACAGTTCGGACCGATGACCTACACCTCTTTTATGAGTGGAGAGAGGGCAACAGGAGGAATGTACGAGGCCCCGGCAGAGATGGGTGATGTGCCGCCTAACTGGTTAGTATATTTTTCAGTAAGCGATCCGGATGCTATCGCTGCCAAAGCCAGCGAACTCGGCGGAAAGATTTGCGCACCTCCCGCGGACATACCTGGCGTCGGTCGTTTTGCGTTCATTACTGACCCGCAGGGCGCAGCTTTTGGAATTATCAAGTTGGCAGAGGCCCCCGCATAGCACGGCTTGGACAGGATTGACTGGATGATCACTACCCTCCTTACGGCGCCGCATGATCCAAAAAAACGAAATGCGCTATCACCAGCAAGCTGACGATAGCGCAATCCGTTTTCCTATAAATTGCCGAAGCTTTCTATAGGATGGCAGCCAAGCATGTACACACTACAGCTGCCAAATTTATATCCCGGGTTGACCAACTGGCGGTCAGTTAATCTCCGGTCAGCACGCGATTTGTTTTCACAAACCTCGCATCCTTTCGGATACGGTGCCGTTAGGTTTTTGTTCTGGTGGCTTTTCCTCCACCGCCGGTTACGATCCGGCAACGAGGCTCAACTTGCGTTGAACCGCTTTGCCCCTCTCGGCGGGTCCTCTCCAAGAGGTGCTGCTCGTTTTTATTCGAGCAGCTCGAGAAGGTCTCGCAACCCTCTCTAGCTGAGCCTTTCGGCTCCAAACAAAGGGCGTCTTAGGATTAACAGCCGCCTGCCTCTCCCCTCGCCCGGGTGTCACCACCCGTTTGCCGATCCCTTCGTCGGTCTCGATGGCCGTAACCTTCGTGACAGGCGCTTTATACGCTTAACCGATTTTCGAATCAACTTTTTGTGTGTTTTATTTTTTGAGATCTAAAGAAAATTCTGTTTCTCCCCGTGGCCATTCCAAAGCAAACTCGCAAATACACTTCCGACAACACTTAGAGTCTCTCAACGCCAAGCTCAGCTAACCGGCTTTTGATCCGTTGCGCAACGACCAGCATATCCTCCTCACTTTTGTACTTGTTCCTCGGCCAAAAGAATCCGCGCAACCCGTCTTTGCGCCGCCGCGGCACAATATGTATGTGCAAATGCGGCACACTCTGGCTGATCTTGTTGTTTATCGCAACGAAGTTCCCTTCAGCCTCCATCGCCGTTTCAACCGCAATTGTCAACAATTGTGCGATCCCGAATAGAGGACCGATGAGTTCGTTGGGGACTTCCGCTAAAGTTTCAACGTGCCGGCGTGGAACGAGCAGACAGTGGCCAGGGAACAGCGGCCGGTGATCCAGGAATGCTATGCAGTCCTCATTTGAAAAAACCACCTGAGCGGCTGTTTCGCCGGCAGCAATACGACAAAAAAGACATTCGGCCATGCGTCAGATTCTACCAAGTCGCGCTAGCACTCAGCTCACTGCTTCAAATGCTGACTCGTCAACCCGGGACGCAGAAACTGTCGGGCTTCCGGAAACTCCTCTTCCGCGTCCAGCCGCAATTTTTCCAGAGTAATAATAGCTATGCACGCCACCAATAAACTTCGGGTTCTCAGGGATATTGATGAGGTGATTCTTTCGCATTGGAGGATCTCCAAGTGAGGATTCAGGGTGGAACACGCACATTCTAATGTACTATTCACACCGTGGGAATAGACAATGATGAAGCTTTTGCTCGCGTCATCGCGGCTCTGAATAGCTACGGATTCCTGCTTGAGTCAGACCCACACCTCCCCAGTGTTTGCGGGATTGTGACCGGAGAGCCTTTGCGCGGATCCTGGTGGTCACATCCGTTGGCGCATACGATCTTCTCAATTAACGAACAGCTTTCCCATCTTGCGGAGATCGTTACGACCAAACTTGTCTCAAGCAAAGTTACGTTCGTCGAAAAAAAGTTATGGCCAGACATACTGGCTATCGGATCGGCGCGCGCAACCTGGCAAATGAAGAAGCTGTCACCAGGTGCCCGAGCACTGCTTAAGAAGGTTGACGCCGCCGGTTACTTGCGTACAGATCAGATCCAGTGGAACCCTGCGAGATACCAGGCCTCGGTCGGTGATGCTACGCGCGAGTTGGAAAAGAAGCTCCTGGTGCTTACCGCTCAAATCCACACTGAAACTGGTAGTCATGCGAAAGCGGTCGAAAGTTGGCAGAGCTGGCGGCAAAAGCATCAGCTGGCATCCAGCCGGTCAATCGAGCACGCCATGTCAAAGCTCACGCAACTCATGGCGCAGTTGAATGCTCAGTTCAACGCCCGCGGCACATTGCCCTGGACAACGAGATGACTCTCAAGCCCTCTCCCTCTACTGCTTAAGTGTATCAGTGCCGGGACCATAGTCTACGAACCTGGAAAAACCGAATTGCGATCAGCTGTGGTGAAAAAGCAAAGACTGAAAGATCATCGCTGTAGTATTATTTGGAACAGAACAAAAGCTCCGAGCTCCTAACAGGATCACTTTCCGGTACGTGGAACTGCGCGTTGAACTTGTAGACCGGCATGAAACAAGTAGAGTGCAACCAGCTAAAACTTACAGAGGCTCTCAAGCGAATCCCGAACGCTCAGGGCCAACGATTTGCAACCGTATTCGAACACGGAACGTTATCTGTCGAGATCTACGCGCCGCAAGGTCGCGATCCGCAGACACCTCACACACGTGACGAAGTCTACTTTGTCGCTACCGGGAGTGGTGAATATGTTTGTGGCGCCAATAGATCTCGTTTTGGACCAACGGACATCCTCTTTGCGGCGGCGGGTACCACACATCGTTTCGAGAACTTCACGGACGACTTGGCGGTGTGGGTTATTTTCTACGGACCGGAGGGCGGCGAGTAGCACAGTAATCTAAACATGGACCAGCAACTCCATACGATAACGCCCTGTTTTCCTGTGGCCGACATCGCCGGGACGATGCGTTGGTATGAGGAACATTTCGCATTTGAAAGTGATCCCTTTCCTTCAACGGAACCATTCGTATTCTGTATTCTGCGCCACAATGATGTCGAGATCATGCTCCAGTGTATTGAGGGCTATCAAAAACCAGACCTTTATGATCGACGCAGCGGTGGAGTATGGGACGCGTATATACGAACTAATGGATTGAGGCAGCTATTTGACGCGGTGAAGGATAGGGTTGAAATAGTTCAGCAACTGCGTCGACAGCCGTATGGGGCGTTGGAGTTTGAAGTAAAGGATCCGAATGGCTACGTTCTGGTGTTCAGTGAGGCCGCGTAGAGTTCCTTTCATCTCCATGTTGGGCACATTTAACCGAGGTGAAGCGGGTCAAATGAGAAATGATTAATCACGCGGTGGAAATTTGTTTCGAGCTGTTACACCCCTACCTGATTACTGCGCGGGACGGACTGCCTGCCTAAACCCGCGCACGCCCAACGCATTCAGCACCTCACCCTTTCGGACCCATCCGCGTCGCGCCATGGCTACACCGTACTTAAGATTGTTCAGTGCTCCGGTCGAATGCGCATCAACTGAGATCACAAACTTGATTTGACGCTTACGCGCCTCACGTATCCAGCGAGGCTCCAGATCCAAACGGTAAGGGTCGCCGTTAATCTCGATCGCCGCCTTGGACTCAGCAATCGTGTCGAGCACCTTCTCTACATCACACTCAAAGGGTGGTCTGCGTTCCAACAACCTTCCCAAGGCGTGTCCCCAAATTTTGAATACAGGCTGGCGCATCGCCGTGATCAGCCGCCGCGTCATTTTTTCAGAGTCCATTTTGTAACGTGAATGAATACTGGCCACAATCACGTCAAATTGCACAAGAATCCTGTCCGGATAGTCCAAGGATCCGTCAGCTGTTATATCGGACTCCGTGCCCTTCAATAGCCTTACACCTACCTTTTCCTGTACTTCCGCTATCTCCTCCCACTGTCGCTCGAGCTGATCAACCGTTACGCCCCCGGCATAAAACGCAGTGGGTGAATGGTCGGTGATGGTCAGATATTTCATCCGCAGCGTATCAGCCGCACGGGCCATCTCCTCAATTGAGTTCACTCCGTCTGAATACGTGGTGTGACAGTGGACCATCCCTTGAATGTGTTGGACTTCAATTAAATCCTTCGGAAGCGTGCGGCGCATTGCGGCCTCAATCTCGCCATCATTTTCTCGCAATTCCGGCGGCACAAACTGCATCTGCAAACGCGTATAGATCTCGTTTTCGCTGACTGGGGAAGCTCCCTTCGCCGCATTCGTAGAAAACTGAAAGGCGGTAGTCTCCAGTTTTAAACGGCGCTTGACTGCGATCTGCGTGAGCCGGCTCACATGCGTGGCGGATCCCGTGGCGACTAGCAACGCGACTGCAGACTGCTCCGGTTGCACAACCACAACCATTACCCGAACGCCCTCCAACAACTCTACAGTGACACTATGCTCATCTTGCGACTCGGTGCGCACAATCAGGGGAAACTGAAGAAAGTGGTCGACGGCTTTCTTTGGATTACGAGCCACAACCACTACTCGCAATACTCCGACTGTCTCCTTCCAACGCCGTAATGAACCGGCAATGTCGACCTGCGTTATTGCACGCGATGTTCCCAGGTAGTCAACAATATGAGAAGCAATCCGCTCTGCGTTATGCAGATGAATGCGACGATTGCTCTTCACCCTTTTTTCTTCACCGCGTAAAGCTTCCAGGAGATTCTGTTCGGTCTTCACGCCGAATCCCTGGACGCTGCGAAGTTTGCCGGCCTCGGCGGCAGCCTGAAGCTCCTTAGTTGAGGTAATGCCGAGTTCTTCGTATAACCTTCGAATCCTTGAAAGGGTCAGACCAGGAATGCTCATGAGCTCAATCACGCCCGGGGGAAACTCTTTATGTAACGAGTCAAGTACCGAGGAGGAACCGGTTCTATGGAGTTGCGTGATCTGAGACGCGAGCGCTTCTCCGATTCCTCTGAGTGAGGTGAGCCCGTTCTGAGCGATCAGGTCACCAACATCTCCCGAATACCCGGCAATTACACGTGCGCCGGTCCGGTAGGCACGTGACTTGAACCGATCTACTCCGCCCCTCAGCTCCAACAAAGCAGCAATTTCCTGAAGCGTAGCGGCAATGGCAAACTTGTCTAGCTTCTTTTTTCGAGGCATGGTTTACAGTAAACGTACCTTATCAATTTCACAATTCTTTGGCCGCCAAAACGGGCCAACTCAGGGGTGAACATCTGTACCCAAAAGCCCACGCGCGATGTCGAAACTATTTCTATGAAACCATAGCGAAAGCGTACAATCTAAACAAATATCAACGACGGGGTGTTCTGATGATCGCGAGTATCAACCCAGCGACAGGCGAAACTCTGAAGACCTTTGAGGCATTCACCGAAAAGACTATCAACGACAAGCTTCAGCGAGCTGCCGATACCTTTAAGATCTACCGCTTCAGCCCAATGGCTGAGCGCCAACGCTCGCTGTTGCGTGCAGCGGAGATTCTGGAAGCTGAGAAGCGTGAGCTTGGTCGGCTTATGACAATCGAGATGGGCAAGCCGATCAGTGGCGCCATTGCTGAAGTAGAGAAGTGCGCTTGGGTGTGTCGCTACTACGCCGATAACGCGGGGGCACACCTTACGGATCAGGTCGTCGAAACCAATGCCGGAAAAAGCTTTGTCCGTTTTCAACCGCTTGGTCCTGTGCTCGCGGTGATGCCCTGGAACTTTCCCTTCTGGCAAGTCTTTCGGTTTGCTGCACCTGCCCTGATGGCGGGAAATGTCGGTGTCCTCAAACACGCCTCGAATGTGCCGCAATGTGCCTTGGCGATTGAGGACATATTCCGGCGTGCGGGTTTTGCCGATGGGGTTTTTCAGACTTTGCTGATTGGCCCTCAAGATGTCCAGCACATTCTCGAAGACGAGCGAGTGGTGGCCGCGACTCTGACCGGCAGCGAGCCTGCTGGTCGCAGCGTCGCAAGCACCGCAGGAAAGGAAATAAAGAAGACGGTGCTGGAGCTTGGCGGCAGCGACCCATTCGTCGTAATGCCATCCGCCAATCTCAAGGAGGCAACGTCCACCGCTGTGAGGGCGCGTACGATAAACAACGGGCAGTCTTGTATAGCTGCAAAAAGGTTCATAGTGGCTGCTGAGGTTTATGACGAGTTTGAACGTAGCTTCGTCGAGCAGATGGCGTCCTTAAGAGTTGGTGATCCACTGGATCAAACTACGGACATCGGGCCGCTGGCAACACCGCAGATTGTCGAAGATTTAGAACGACAGGTAACGGAGTCTGTTGCTGCCGGCGCACGACTCCTGACTGGTGGTAAGAGGCTCGAACGTCCGGGCAACTTTTATGAACCAACAGTGCTTGCTTCAATACCAACGAAATCTCCGGCGTACTGCGAAGAGCTGTTTGGACCTGTGGCTTTGCTCTTTTCCGTAAAGGGGATCGATGAAGCCCTCAGCCTCGCCAACGACAGTTCGTTTGGTTTGGGGTCAGCGGCGTGGACCGAGGACGAATTGGAACAAAAACGGTTCATTGATGAACTCGAGGCCGGGTCTGTTTTTATCAACGGAATGGTGGCTTCCGATCCGAGACTGCCTTTTGGAGGGATCAAACACTCGGGTTACGGGCGCGAGTTGGGTGAGTTCGGCATTCGTGAGTTCGTGAACATCAAAACCGTTTGGGTAAAGTAGATTCCGGTGGTCCAGCAGGAGTAAGGACGAGTAAGAGCTGGTTGCTACCAACTGGAACGCTGCCACATTCTGTGTAAGTATCACGCCGCATATCATCCACAGTATCTGCGGCAGACTGAACTTCAGACTCCCCTTTGATCAACATGGAAGACTTTGAAAAGCTCAGCGCCTTCTATTTGGGTAAGACTTACGATCTGGATAAAAAACAGCGGCGAGAATCTTTGCTGCTTTACGACTCAAAAGATCTCGTCACACACGCGGTTTGCGTTGGCATGACCGGAAGTGGAAAGACAGGTCTATGCATTGATCTCATCGAAGAAGCAGCAATTGATCGCATCCCTGCCATCGTTATTGACCCAAAGGGCGATCTTGGCAATCTCCTATTAACATTCCCTGAGCTCAGACCGCAGGATTTTCAACCCTGGATTTCACCCGAGGAGGCCGGAAGGAAGAATTTAACAGTCGAGGAACTTGCCGCGCAGCAAGCACAACTGTGGCGAAACGGTCTGGCTGAGTGGGGACAAGACGGCTCGCGAATCCAACGTTTGCGTGAAGCGGCAGACTTTCGAATCTACACGCCGGGAAGCAATGCTGGCTTTTCAGTCTCGATCCTCAACTCCTTCTCGGCCCCTCCACCGGCGCTCCGCGAGGATGAAGAGTTGCTGAACGAACGAGTTGCGACCACCGTAACCAGTCTTCTGGGGCTCGCCGGCGTTGACGCAGATCCGATCCGCAGCCGAGAACATATCCTCATCTCAAATCTAATCAAAGAGAAGTGGTCCGTTGGCACCAATCTTGAACTGGCATCATTGATCACAGAGATCCAGTCGCCGCCCTTTAGTCGAATTGGCGTTATGGAGCTCGAGGCGTTTTACCCGGGGAGGGAGCGATTTGAGTTAGCCATGCGATTAAACAGCCTGCTCGCGGCGCCAAGTTTCAGCGGGTGGCTAAATGGCGAACAGCTCGAGGTGCAGAACATTCTGTACACGGCGGACAACAAACCAAGAATCGCGATCTTTTCGATTGCACATTTGAGCGATCCGGAACGTATGTTCTTTGTCTCCCTATTACTCAACCAGATTCTTGGCTGGATGCGAACGCAGTCTGGGACGACAAGCCTTCGCGCGATTCTTTATATTGACGAAATCTTCGGTTACCTTCCACCAGTTGCGAATCCCCCGTCAAAACTCCCGCTGCTGACTCTACTGAAGCAGGCTCGGGCTTTTGGTCTCGGCATCGTACTCGTAACTCAGAATCCTGTTGACCTCGACTACAAGGCTCTGGCAAATACGGGAACCTGGTTCATCGGTCGCCTGCAAACAGAGCGCGACAAAGCCCGCTTGCTTGAAGGACTCGAAGGAATCTCCGTGTCAGGCGGTCAGACTTTTGATCGCCAGAGAATGGAGCAAACCCTTGCTGGCCTCGGAAAAAGAATCTTTCTGCTGAACAATGTGCACGATGATGGCCAGGAAATCTTTGAAAGTCGTTGGGCCATGTCTTACTTATGCGGGCCGCTCACGCGAACTCAGATCAAAACGCTCACAGATCCAGTTAAGAGGGAATCGCCCACTGCTTCAGGGCCGCCAACCATCCCGACACAGCCGACCTTGGCTCAGGGAACCCCGGCTCCGGCAGTGGTTACTGATGCGGAGAGCTCGCGCCCAGTTCTTCCGCCAGAGATTCAACAGCTCTTCCTTCCGCTGAGACCGAAACCCACCGCAGCAACGTTCGTCTACGAGCCAAGAATCTTTGCCGCCGCGGAAGTGACCTTCCGGAAAAAGGATCTTGATGCAAGTGAGTCCATCTCGCTTCTGGCGAATTTTCCCGAGGAAGGATTGCACGTTGACTGGGACGGGAGCTATCAAATCCTTTTGCCTGTTTCTGATTTCCTGACTAACCCAGAGGGCAATACGTTCAAGGACCTTCCGCGTGGTGCCGGACTTGCAAAGAACTTCGCCAATTGGTCCAAGGACTTTGCCGGTTGGATCTATCGCAACCACTCACTAAATCTCTTGCACAGCCCCGTGCTTAAGATAACGGCCGGCCCGGGAGAATCCGAGCGCGATTTCCGGATCAGGCTTCAGCTTGTTGCGCGCGAGAAGCGCGATGAGGCAGTCGCGCGCCTTCGAGAAAAGTACGCTCCCAAATTGGCCACCCTCGAAGAAAGGCGGCGCCGAGCCGAGCAAAAGATCTCTCAAGAATCTGAACAGGCGTCGTCACACAAGGTGCAGACGGCAATCTCCTTCGGCGCAACCATTTTGTCGTCGTTCCTGGGGCGGAAGACCTTAGGAATTGGGACACTGGGACGAGCAACGACCGCCGCACGTGGTGTTGGTCGCTCCATGAAAGAGGCGCAGGATGTGACGCGTGCGGAAGAGAGTTTCCAAGTGGTCGACCAAAAGATGACGGAGCTAAACGAAGAATTCAAAGAAGAGACCGCCGCTCTCGAGCAACTCTATGATTTGCCCGGTCAAGAGCTTGAGACAATCAGTCTGAAGCCGACCAAGTCCAATATCCAGGTAAAGACCCTCGCGCTGATGTGGGCCCCCTATTGGCAAGATCCAGCCGGACAAAAGGCGCCGGCATGGGAATGATTGAAGGAGGAAACGAGCGATGGATGAACTCATTAAACAAATTACGGAAAAGACCGGTATCTCTGAAGAGCAGGCACGAACCGCTGCCAACACGGTGATCGGATTTCTAAAATCGAGGTTGCCTGAACCCATTGCGGGCCAACTCGATAACTTGACGGGTCAAAGGTCTGCAGGGGGCCTGAGTGACGTGGCCTCAAAGGTAGGCGGTCTATTCAATCAATAGGGTCGCATTCCGCAATCGATGAAGATAGCCCTTAAGTATGGCCTTCTGATCACTGCCGGCGTCATCTTGTGGGTCGTGGTGGCACACCTGTTAGAACCAGATCGGACTGCCCCGGTACATACGGTCGGCGCTGCTGTGTTCTTTAATCTTCTGCAGATTACAGGGCTCTCTCTCGGAATTAAGGAGCGACAACGAGAGGTGGGAATATTGAGCTTCAAAAACGGGGCTAAGACCGGGGTGTCGATTGCGTTCGTTTATGGAGTATCAGCTTGCTTGTTTTTTCTGATTCAGCTCATGCTGTTCGGCCCCCGGATACTGGCTCGGCAGTCTCCGGACGAATCCACCCTAATCGCGACCTCCAAAGCATTTGCCGCTCTGTTCATCGGGGCTTTGCTATTGGGATTGGTCTATTCGACCATCATCTCCTTTGCGGTCGTCCGTATGCAGCGCGGCAGAAGATACGATTGAACGAGAAAAAAGCAGCCCGAATTTAACGAGCTGCCTTAGAGGTGGGCCCCTCAAAACCCAAAGCTGCACCTCAGGAAGCGCTCTTCGCAGCTTCGGTGTCTTTCCCTGGCTGTGGCGTGATCCGCAGATAGGGCTTTGGCGCCTTCCAACCGCCGGGGAACTTCTCCTTTGCGGCCTCATCCGAGAGTGACGGCACGATAATCACATCTTCGCCGTACTTCCAGTTCACCGGTGTTGCCACACTGTGTTTTGCGGTGAGCTGTAGTGAATCAACAACCCGCAGAATCTCGTCAAAGTTACGGCCTGTGCTGGCCGGATACGTGATCATCAATTTGATCTTTTTATCCGGTCCGATAATGAACACACTGCGGACGGTGAAGACATCACTGATTTCCGGGTGGATCATGTCGTAGAGTTCCGCGATCTTGTGATCTGGATCCGCAATCACTGGAAAGTTCAGGGCCGTACCTTGGGTCTCGCGAATGTCTTCGGCCCAACGCTTGTGCGATTCGGTCGGATCCACACTCAGACCGATTACCTTAACGCCCCGTTTTTCGAATTCGGGTTTGCACTTTGCCACGTAGCCCAGTTCGGTGGTGCAAACCGGCGTGAAATCCTTCGGATGGGAGAACAGGCAGGCCCAGCTGTCGCCAATCCACTCATGAAATTTGATCGGACCTTCAGTAGTATCTGCCGTGAAATCCGGGGCGATGTCCCCTAATCGTAAAGCCATCTCAAAATCTCCTTTCGTTCTGCTTGAAGGCAGTAGCTCTCGCAAAAACGCGAGAAAAAGCGAGGTCAGTTATTGAATGATAGGAAGCAACAGCTTTTACATCGAAAGGAAGGCCATGTCAAATCGCGACGCATAGTCTAACGCCCAGGATGGGCTGCCCCTTCTGCAAAAGCGATTTTAGCCCACTGAGGCTGGGGTTAATAGCCTCCCTGTCAGGGCCCATTGGGTGACGCAGATGGCGTCAAAAACGGGCCCAAAACCGCAAAAGGTTTTCTATTTTCCACTCCCCTGGCTTCGCTACTCATGATTGAAGCTTCCCGAGGTTTCTCCCAAGCGGCTTTGGATGGTATTATTTCTTGCAACACCCCCCTTTAATTCAATTCCCCTTCGAATAATCTCTCCTCAGGATAGCGTTAGGAATATGTCTGTCGAAGCTCCCATCCAGGAAGCTAATCAACCCGCTGTCACGGCGAGGCGTATCCTGCCGTTGGAGGCCTATAGGGAGATCTTTACACACTCGAGTGAGGCAATCGCAATTATTGATACACAAGGCTTTTACCTTGAGCAGAACAATGCCCATCGACAGTTGCTCGGGTATTCTGACGATGAGATTCGTGGCAATACTCCAGCTATCCATATGGGAACGGAGACTTTTAGACAGGTCGCCAATGAGCTGCAGAAAACGGGTGAGTTCCGCGGTGAAATCACCGCAAACTCGAAATCTGGAAAGCCGTTGGACATCGAGTTGTCGGCCTTTTCACTTTGTGACGAGGCTGGACGAGTGGTGGGTTACGTCGGCATTAAGCGCGATGTCACGGATCGGAAGCGCACGCAACAACGGCTTGTTTTACAGTACGAAATCAGCAAGATACTCTCCGAGTCACCCGACTTTGTGACCAGCGCCCGCGACATTCTCCGCGCGGTCAGTCAAACGCTGAATTGGCAGGTAGGGGTCTTGTGGAAGACCGACGGCGACGTAATGCGTTGTGTCGAAGTTTGGAAGGATCCGGCGGGCGACTTCGAAACATTTGCTGAAACCTGCCGCAACTTCGTATTTGAAAAAGGCCTGGGCGTTACGGGTGGCATCTGGGCGACGGGAGAACCGGTCTGGATCCCTGACGTACTCACAATCAACAACTTCATACGCGCTGACGCTGCGGAGGATGATGGAATCAAGGCAGCCTTCGGATTTCCCATTCTGAACGGTCGTGAAGTCCTCGGTACTATCGAGGTCTTTAGCGACGAAGCTCGCGAGCCTGATGAAGAAGTGCTCGCCTTGGTCGCGAGCATCGGTAGGCAGATTGGGCAATTCGAAAAACGTAAACGCATAGAAGAGGAGCGTGCGGAATTGCTTGAGAGCGAACGGGCTGCACACGCGGATTCGGAACAGGCAAACCGACTAAAGGACGAGTTTCTGGCAACCCTTTCTCACGAGCTACGCACACCCCTGAACGCCGTAATCGGTTGGTCGCGAATGCTTAAGTCCGGGAGACTCGATCAGGAGAGTGCCTCACACGCCTTGAGTGTGATTGAGCGAAACGCCTGGGCACAAAAACAAATTATCGAGGACATTCTCGATGTGTCACGTGTGATCACCGGAAAGCTGCAGCTCAAGATTCTGCCCCTCGATCTGGTCACTATTGTCGATGGAGCGCTGGACGCCGTTCGCCCCGCATTGGAAGCCAAAGAGATAAAAATTGAAACCGTAATTGATGCAGGTTTGAGGATGATCACGGGTGACCCCGATCGCCTGCAGCAAGTCGTTTGGAACCTGCTCTCCAACGCGGCGAAATTCTCACCTCATGGGGGCAAAGTCGAGATCCACGTTACTCAAACCGGCGGTAACGTTCAGATCCGGGTAGGTGATACTGGCCCCGGGATAGCGCCAGACTTTCTTCCCCACGTCTTTGAAAGATTCCGTCAGGGTGATGGATCAACTACTCGCACGCACGGTGGTCTTGGGTTAGGTCTGGCGATTGTTCGACACCTGGTAGAGTTGCATGGAGGCATCATAACCGCGGAAAACCGTCAAAGCGGTACCGGCGCAGTCTTTACTGTAAAGTTGCCTCTTCCGAGCGGGGAGTTGCGTGCGGAAACCCTGGCCAGCGCCGCATCAGTCTTCAAAGATTCAGAATCCGAGCCCGCAAACCTCGATAACTTGAAGATCCTCGTCGTCGACGACGAGAATGACACGCTCGATTTGATTACGATGGAGCTGACTCAACACGGTGCATTCGTAAAGGGCGTAACAAGTGCTAAAGACGCGCTTATTGCACTTGAGCATACTGACTTCGACGTCCTAATCAGTGACATCGGCATGCCGGAGGTCGATGGCTATGAACTGATGCGTCGTGTCAGGCGCACCGAATCAGCCAATCAAAAGAGAATTCCTGCTGTGGCATTGACGGCTTATGCCCGTGTTCAAGATCGGATGCGAGCGATTCTCGCAGGCTACAACACCCACGTTCCAAAACCAGTGGAATCAAATGAACTGATCACGATCGTTGCCAGCCTCGCCGGCCGCCTCGGCCGAAGCTGATTCCCACCTCCTATTCGTGTTGCTAGTTTCACAGTTTGCGGTTGACAAGCTAACATGCTGCCTATGCAGAAGCGATGCGATTGGGCCAAGACTGACTTGGCAATTGCCTATCACGACCGCGAGTGGGGCGTGCCTTCACATGATGACCGGCGGTTCTTTGAGTTTCTGATTCTGGAAGGCGCCCAGGCAGGCCTAAGTTGGGAAACTATTCTCCGCAAACGCGACAATTATCGCCGTGCGTTCGATGGTTTCGATCCCGTTAAAATCTCGCGCTATGGCCAGAAGAAGATTGAGCGACTGTTAGTTGATGAAGGCATTGTTCGTAATCGCTTGAAGGTCCAGAGCGCGGTGCAAAATGCCAAGGCCTTTCTGGCGACCCAGAAAGAATTCGGTTCCTTTGACCAATATGTTTGGAACTTTGTCAATTACCAACCCATCATACGCAAGCGCGGTGGAATCCCCGCCCGCACGCCAATATCAGATGCTCTGAGTTCCGATCTCAAGAGGCGCAGCTTCACCTTCGTCGGCTCAACTATCTGTTACGCATTCATGCAGGCAGTTGGGCTGGTCAACGATCACGATCTGAAGTGTTTTCGGCATAGCGACCTCAGTTAACGCGGGCGCCGGCGATGAGATTTAACCTGCCAATCATGTGTCGCGACATCGCCAGGAGAATCACGTCATTGAGATTGACTCAGACGCGCCGTTCAGAATAATGTCCGCGAAATACTTTCTAGTGAATGTTCCTGCCAGGCTTATACCTAACATGAAAATCAATCATCACCCCTTGATCAAGCTCAGTCTTTTGCTCAGTGTGACAGTTTCGATTTCCTCTTATTCCTTTGCGCAAGAGATGTCGAGTACGGTAGAGAGGGTCCGCTCATACCGGCGGAACCACGAGCACGCAATGCTCGCTGAGTATCTCCAACTGCTCTCCATTCCCAACGTCGCATCGGACCGCGCAAACATTCGCCGAAACGCCGCCTTTATCGTTGAGATGATGAGGCGCCGAGGTCTTGAAGCAAGGCTACTGGAGACACTAGATAAGCAGGCTCCACCCGTCGTCTACGGTGAATGGATGGTTCCCGGAGCAAAGCGCACAATCGTTTTGTATGCGCACTACGACGGTCAGCCAACCGATCCAAAGCAGTGGACCGGGACTTCTCCCTGGCAGCCGGCAATTCGCTCTGCCACGATTGAAAACCGTGGTGAGATCTTGACCGCCCCCTCGGCAGGCCAGCCTATTAATCCAGAATGGCGCCTTTATGCACGCTCCGCTTCTGATGATAAAGCCGGCGTTATGGCCGTGCTGAATGCAGTGGCTGCGTTGCGGGCTCAAAACCTCACACCAACATCGAACATTAAGTTTTTCTTCGAGGGAGAAGAGGAGGCCGGTTCTCCTCATATGGCGGAACTGCTCAAACTTCACAAGGACTTACTGCAGGCTGATGCGTGGATCATCTGCGATGGACCGGTCCACCAGTCGGGAGTAAAGCAGGTGGTGTTTGGCGTACGAGGTGACACGAATGTTGACATAACTGTATATGGGGCTCGAAGACCATTGCACAGTGGTCACTACGGCAACTGGTCACCGAATCCCGCTCAAATGCTCGCGCGATTACTTGCCTCGATGAAGGATGAACACGGACGCGTAACGATCGCGGGCTGGTATGACGATACCGAACCTCTCGGTGATGCGGAACGGCAGGCGATACGCGCTGCGCCGGATTACGATGAGGAATTGAAGCGCCAACTCGGACTGAGGGTCACAGACAACCCCGGGAAAAATCTGCTTGAACTGATTAACGAACCCTCTCTGAACATCAATGGGATGAGCAGTGGCGACGTCGGTGAACTTGCCCGTAATGTCATTCCGACAAACGCGACTGCCGTGCTCGACCTCCGGCTGGTGAAAGGGAATGACTATCAACGGCAAGTCGACAAGTTGATCCGGCATATTCGCGCTCAGGGATTTCACGTAGTCGAAAGAGATCCGACCGATGCAGAACGCTTGCAACACGCACGGATTGCCAAGGTTGTACACCGCAGTGGTGGTTACAACGCTGAACGAACAAATATGGATTTACCGATTTCCCGCGCCGTAATTCAAGCGGTCCAGTCGACCTCGAAAGCGCCCGTCGTAACATTACCAACCGCCGGCGGTAGTCTGCCGCTTTCTGTAATTACCAGCAATCTTCGAACGGTCACAATCACGGTCCCGATTGTAAACTCTGACAATAATCAGCACGCGGAAAACGAGAACGTCCGAATACAGAACCTTTGGGACGGGATCGAAACGGTAGCGGCACTGATGATGATGTGACAGCAGATTGAATTAAGAGGTGCCCAGATTTCCAGCTTTGAGGATGACATTGTTCACCTGATCAAAGTCTGCATTCGCACTCTGCAGGGGAATACTCGGTCTACTTTTGTCTTTCGAGTTTCTGCGGTTTGTGTGAATATACGCGAAATTTTCCCCGGAGGCCCTGTAGTGAAAAGAAACCCGCACCCAGTACTTGCTCTGTTTATCGCACTCTTCGTCGCCGCAACATCAACAGCTCAGCAAGCCTTCAAAGATACAGTCAACACGGCCGCCGTGCCGACGATAATCAATTCCCTATCGTCGCTGCCGGAAGCTGATGCGCTCATCTATGTAAACCCGCAACGCATCCTAAATGAAGCTTTACCGAAGTTTATGGCAGAGAAAGATCTGGCCGACATGCGCCAGATCTTTGCGCAAGTCAAAGGGTTCGCCGGAGTCGATCCTTCAAAGGTCGAGTACCTGGTGGTGGCACTTAGATTTCGTAAACCAACTGGAGTTCTTCAGTTTAATGCCCCCGAGTTCATGGTCGCTACCGGCGGTGACTTCAGCTCTGAGTCCCTGTTGACGATCGCGCGCTTGGCTGCCGGCGACAAGTTACGCGAAGAGGCGCACGGTGGACAGAAGCTGAGCGTCATGACGATCGATCCCATTTTGAAGCAGGCGGAAAAAACACCATTCCTGAAGTCCTTCTCTGAGGTCGCAGTTGCCGCCGTTACTCCAACAATGATTGCAGTCGGCAGCCCTGGGTACATTCGAGCCGCCCTTGATGCAGCAGTTGGTGGTGCCGGGAGGATTACACCCACAACTTTGAATTCCCTTTTGCGAGATCCGAATGCGCTGTTGAGTGCTGCGGGTTCACCATGGGCCTCCTTCAGCAAGAGCTTCGGTCTCCTAGGTACTGAGGCCGCCGAAAGGGCAGCGCGTTGTGAAACACAGTTGGGAGATTTCTATCTTGGCGTAACCATGGACGCGAGTAACATTGTGTTGCGCGGCTTCATGAACGCAGATAATCCGGATACAGCGAAGATTCTAAACAACCTGATTGTGGGGCTGTTAGCACAGGCGAGTTCGGTTCCGGACGCCAACGCGCAAATGGCCCTGAAAGCCCTCTCATTTACCGCTGAAAACGATGAAATCGTGGTGCGCGCCGATGTTCCCCATCAAAAAGTGCTCGAGATCATCAAGCAGCAGACCAGCAAAAAGGAAGAGGCTAAGGTTACCGAGCCGGCAAAGAAAAAGAGGTCTACACCTGTAAGGCGAAAACGCAGGCGACCGTAACCCTGCTCTCTTCAGTACAAAAGTTTAAGGAGTTTCCCGGGCATGAAAAACGCTAACCGAATCACGATTGGGTTGATGATAGCTGCTGTTTCCATAGTCACATTAACAATACAGCGAAGCGGACAGAGTCAGGGACAAGCTACCAACCGTGGGCTAGGTGGATTGAAGGCGAAGCCGCCCGCACCGACTCCTCGGCCATCGCCGCAAGATTCCGAAGACTTTTCAAAAAACACCTGGAACATCCCGGCTGACGCCGACAAGACCAAAAACGCAGTTGAGGCGACTGCTGAATCTATCGCCAAAGGCAAGGAGCATTTTCTAACTCGCAGCGGCAATTGTGTCTTCTGTCACGGTGAAACGGGAGCTGGCAACGAGGAGAACATGCCGCGATTGCGTCGACAGCCCGCAGATCTCTCCGATAAGGAGCGTATGAGCAAGATTTCAGACGGCGAGATTTTTTGGAAGATCAGTACCGGTATCCCCGGGATCATGCCAGCCCGAGACAAACACCTAACTGAGGAAGATCGTTGGCACGTCGTTAACTATGTGCGCACGCTCGCGAAAGAGAAGGACCCGAATTAGCCAAGAGCATCATTCGCCGAACGGAGCAAGCCTACCTCAATAGCCCGTATGGATCAGATTTCGGCGGCAGTCGCAATCCTGACAGCTATGATCACGCCCGCAGTGCTGATATCGGCCTGCGGCAGTATGATCCTGTCAACTTCCACCAGACTGGGTCGCGTCGTGGATCGAGTCCGCGCGCTCTCAGATAAACTTGAAGAGATGGCAAGACAACCGGGCGCTGACGAGCAGATGTTGAGAGAGCGGCAGGCGATAATCTTTGACCAGTTGGACATGACCAGCCGAAATTGTAGAGAAACACAAACCGCATTTCGTGCATTTTCGCAGACACGAGTAGGCAAATGAGACCCTCTTATCTAGAGCTATTGGAATCTGGTGAACTGGAAAGCCGGGTGGCCGCGCTTGAAGCAATGCTGGAATGTTGCACCATCTGCCCGCGCGACTGTTTGAACAATCGGTTGAAAAATGAAGTTGCCGCCTGTTACTCGGGGCGCCTGCCGATCGTCTCTTCCTATACTGCCCACTTCGGCGAAGAACCTGCGCTGGTGGGAACTCGGGGAGGCGGCAACATTTTTTTCGGCAACTGCAACTTACGGTGCGTTTATTGTCAAAACTACCAGATTTCGCAAACACACAAAGAACAGTTGAAGAACGAGGTAACCCACGAGCGGCTGGCTGAGATCATGTTGGAACTCCAAACTCACGGCTGCCACAATATAAACTTCGTCTCTCCGACGCACTTCGCGCCACAGATGACACGCGCGATCCTCCTGGCTGCTCGTAGGGGATTGCAGCTACCAATTGTCTACAACACTAATGCCTACGACTCAGTTTCGGTCTTGCGACAGCTGGATGGAGTCGTCGACATCTACCTTCCCGATCTGAAGTACGCTAAAAGTAGCGCCGGTTACCTCTACTCAAAAGTGTCCGAGTACCGTGAACATGCCCGCGCTGCCTTGCAGGAGATGTATCGACAAACCGGTGACGAACTCGTTTTGAATGACGACGGTTTGCTGCAACGAGGCCTTGTGATTCGATTGCTAGTTCTTCCGAATGATCTTGCGGGCGTGCGAGAGTCACTTGAGTGGATACGCGACGCGTTGAGCCCGCGGGTAGCTATCTCTCTGATGGCCCAGTATTACCCGACACATCAGGCCGCCGCGAATCAGCGATACTTACTGCTCTCCAGGCGTGTAACTGAATCGGAATGGTTGCGTGCAGTGTCGCTACTTGAGGAACTGGGACTGCAAGAAGGATGGGTACAGGAGTTTGACGACGCTGCTCACTACTACCGGCCTGACTTCTCAGATTCCGCTACCCCTTTCAAGGACGTCCGGGACTTCGCTATCTAAGAGTTATCTTGAGATCGAAGGTGCTTCGTGGTGTGCTCGGTGACGGACACTGGCTGACGCTCAGCACTCAAAGGTACGCCTGCTGCCGGAACGAAATCTGCCGGATGAAGGGCAACAGGACCCGTACTCCCGTCTAGTCTTGATCGTAAATCGGGATCTGGAGATTGAGGAAGTTGCTTCCTGGTAACCGTCAGCAAAAGACCATTTAAGATAATCGCAAGACCGATAAAAAAGCACACCATTCCCGGAATTACCAAGACCATTAGATCCTCGTCATGGATACTCGCAATCACCCCGCCTGCAATAGCACCGAGGCCGATGAAACCCATAATCATGCCAGTGCGAAGACGCCTTAGACGCCTTTCCTGGGGTGACTCCACAAACTTCTCAATCTCCGGCAGCACTTCTTCAACAACCTTTTGGAGTTCGTCGGCTGAACGCGTCTCGCGAATCTTATCGGCAATAGCGCGACTAATGTGGTCCCTCGCAGAGACCGCCGATGCTGTCACGGCATCTGGCCGCTCCAGGGTATTTCTGACTGAACGCAGATCGGTGCCACACGCCCTGCAATACTGGCTCAGCTGTCGCTCCTCGGAACCACAGGTCGGGCAGTACATGCTGTTACTCCTGGACCTTTACTCCGCGCCAGAACGCCACGTGGTCCTTGATCTCAGCCGCCGCAGCCTTGGGCTCGGGATAGAACCACGCTGCGTCCTTGTTCACCTCACCGTTCACTACCACGTTGTAATAACTGGCCTCACCCTTCCAGGGACAAGTCGTATGAGTAGTACTCCCTTCGAAGTACTGACGATTGACCGATTGCGGCGGAAAATAATGGTTGCCCTCAATCACAATCGTATTATTGCTCTCCGCCAATGTCGCATCATTCCATGTAGCTTTCATATTTCCCCTCCTCGTCATTATGACTGCAGATTTACATCTTTTGGCCGCGCGCTTCGAGCAGCGCTACAACTTCCCTACACCCAGCGCGGATCTTTTCTCTTCTGGATTGCGTGACGATTGGCGTTGCGCGGCAATTCGACTCAATCTGCCTCTTGGCTATCTCAAGCGCCGATTCACCATGCACATTCCGGAGTTCAGGATCTGCACCGTGGTCTAACAACATCTTAACCTTTAATCTTTTTCATCTCTGCTAATCGATTGATATTAGCCAGGTGCGCCTTTTGCACTGCTTCAGTTTGCGGGGTGCGCTCCGGAGTCCACTTTTCGCCACGTGTCAGGAACGCAAAATATGCTTTCGTAAACTTCAACGGTATGGTTGCGGGTTTCATCACGTCGGCTGACCACCACGGATACATCTCAACCACTACGTGTCCGGCTTTCACTGAGGGATTATCTTCGGCCCAGGCCTTCGCCTCCGTGGCATCCTTCGCGCGGTAAACCATAATACCCTTCACCTCACCGTCGTCGGCAAATGGCCCACCCAGCACCATTTTCCCGGACTTTATTAGCTCTTCGACGTAGGCGCGGTGTTGGCTGTGGATTTTCTTTCCCTCTTCAGTATCAGCCAGACTTGCGTTAGGGCCAGACTTTAGGACGGCCATATGAAACTCAACGAGCTTGAACTCTTGCGCTACAACGGGCGCAAGCGCAGCAGGGCTAAGTAAAAGGACCAGCGCGAGAACTAATTTCATAAACAATCCATCCTTATGTAGATTTCACGTTCTTCAGGCAATTGCGGTCTTCACACAGACGATCAAATACGAACCCCAATAGGAACTATTAACGGCCGTCCAGAGGCGGTTGCGCCCGTCGCGGTTGTCATAAGCTAGCGCATAGATTGCGCGGCCCGGAAAGTATGGTCCACCGATCTGCCAACTACTACAATCTTTATCCGAACGCAGGATGAAGGCACCCTTCATTGTTCCAACGAGTAAGAGGGGATCTCCTGATTGAGCATCGACGCTTGTGGTCGCGGGCATGAGAAGACTCCGTTTCTTAGGTATGCGTGTTTTGTGAATCTTGGAAGCGGCGATTGTACGGCGCATAGGGAGTGGTAGAAGTTGCGGGCGGGGACTCCCGCGCTCCTAATCCTAAGCGGGGCGGCGCAGATACGACCGCAGCTGTGGCGGTGTTGCCTTTCTTAGAAGTGCCGCCTTCGCCTTCCACTCCAATGCCTTTGTCAGTTCCGCCAAAAACCTTGTCACTCCTGATTCCAAGACTGCGATGGGCTCGCCATTGTGATAGAGCACGCGGTTCGACGTGTGCGCAGTTACGCGGGCTCCGGGCGTGATAATCCCAACCAGGTTCAACGGATCCGCGGCGCTAACTGAAATCAGACTCTCACCGGTGGCATTTTCGATTTCCAGGCCGGTTTGCTTTAGGTCTGGCATGAATCCAAGGTCGCGTTTGTAACCTCCAGTCCGCGCACGCCGAATGGCCCGTAACATTCCGATGGCTTCCGGTAAAGCGAACTGTTCTCCAGAAATTCCGGCGACAAACCGCCCGCCGCGAATCTCACCGCGTGCTTCCAAACGATGATAGATACGTAAAAGTACCCGCCACGGGATCAATAAACCTTCGCGCTCCAATAAGCGCTTAAAGACCACCCCATATCGCTTCAGAAGGAGTCGCGCGACCGTTTCCGTACGTTCGACCGATTCAGGTGACCTGTCTGCGATGGAGCCCAAGGCTTGGTCGATATTTTGCGAGCTCCTCTTGAGAATTGACCAGCGACCGGCGCTCGCCATCTCGTAGACCGGTTCTCTGTGTCGGCGTCGCGAGCCTGCTTGAGTTTTGCGGTGACTTGGAGTCAAAAGGGCCCTCAGGCCAGTGAAACTATCCGAAACCACCAGCCCGTTTGCTACCAATTCTGCAAGTGACTCCTCCACCTGGCTGCGCAAGAGCTTTGTCTCCGCGACAATGTCCGTAAAAAAAGAGGCCCCGCGATCCCGCAGGCATTCATAGACGGATTGTGTGACTGTCGAAAAATTCAACTCCTCGGTAGGCACTGGGAACAATGAGCTAAACAGCGAGAAGTTTTGACGTGTAATTAGCGCAATTGGGGTAGTCCGCACAGGTCCTGAACCGCGGGTTTTCACTTCGACGGATCTCTGGCCCGTTGGTGGTGTTAGGCGGGCCCACATCACCTCTCCCGAAAGGCAAAGCGCATCCAGCCAGGCGGGGTCGTACTCGACCAAACGTGACGGGAGTATCTCGCCCTCCCAAGCCGCTGCCGGAGCTTCGAAACCCTCCAGCTGTTCCACAATAGCCCTAACGCTCTCGGGACCCTCCATCTGCTGGTCGGGCGCAACCCTCTGCCACGATAATAGAAAGCGGACAAAGTCTGCGGTCGAGACCGGTTCAATCTCTTGACGGAGACGATTCAACGTATAGCTGTGAATTCGCGCGAGTAACCGCCGGGCACACCATTCTGTTTGGCCTAACCCTGGCGAGAACATCCCGCGGATGACAAAGCCTTCGGCCTCAAGTCTTAACAAAGCCGCTTCAATGTCATTTGCCTCCATACCAAGAGAACGGCACAACTCCGAGACTGTAGTTGGTCCCACCCCTTCCAAACGGCCGCGAATGACCTCCACCAGGGCTGTCTCAAAGGTCCAAATGATTTGACTAAGACTTTCCGGCGCCGTAATCGGAGGCTCTAGAGATGAGTCAGGGTAGATTAAATTCAATTGTGGTAACCGCTCGGCTGCGACCCACAAGGCATGCGGAGCTGAATCACCAGGTTTCGTATGCACGGCCGCTCGACGATCCTGCTGCAACACCTCGAACATCTCTGTCCAGGGATGCCCCTCAGCTGCGGTGAGTGCCCCGAGTTCAACCAGCGCATCGTGTAGTTCATCTGCATTGCGGGGATCCGGCCACACCTCTTCTCGAACTCGATCAATAGCTGCCTGGTCCAGCCTACCGAGATCGGACGCACTCTCGGGATCTAGCCAGCGGCGCTGGTAAACAGCGCGCGTTCGTCTTTCCTCCAAAGGCGCATCGTCAAGGTAGGCGTACGGCCGAGCATTCAGGATCTCCGCCGCGAGCGGGGACGGTTCAAGCAAATCCTTCGCAAAAAGGTTCTTCTCATTACGCTCGATCGCGACGAGGAGCCGTTCCAAACCGTCAATATCCATTGCCTCTTCCATACAGTCCTTTACTGTCTGGGCAACCAATGGATGTTCTGGAATCTCCCTTTGCCCTGGCAGGTTCTCAAAGCAAGCCACCTGATCGGGGAAAACCGCCGTCAATAGATCCTCAGCATCCATGCGTTGTAGCTGGGCCGGAATCTTCTTTCCACCGCGCCGGCGCAGGACCGCCAATGCTCGGGTGACGTTCCAACGCCATCGGATGTTCCACATGGGGGCATCCAAAAGTGCCTGACAAAGCAATTCACGTACGGTATTGGAGTTCAGGTAGTGAAATACGTCTTCCAGTGGAAAACTGTGCGTTGGTCCCAGCGATAGTACGATGGCATCTTCCGTTGCAGCGGCCTGGAGTTCGAAATTGAACTTCCGGCAGAATCGTTTTCGGAGGGCGAGGCCCCAGGCTCGGTTCAGGCGACTCCCGAAGGGCGAATGAAGGATGAGCTGCATGCTGCCGCTGTCGTCGAAAAACCGCTCAAGCACGATGTTGTCGAGCGAAGGGATAACACCCAGTGCTGCCTTCGCTGATGCTAAGTACTCAACTAATTGCTCGGAAGCCGATCGCGACACCCCAACTTTGGTTTCAACAAAGGTGATTGCCTCCTGAAGATCGATTTTCGCCTCCGGCGACTCTGGATCACGAGGTGTTACTTCATTTCCGCGCTTGGTCACATCGGGAAGGAGAACCCTGTTCGCTACCTGTTCGCGCAAACGGGAGACTGCTGACGAAAGTTCGTGAGTCCGAGCCGGTGCCTCACCCAACCAGAACGGAATGGAAGGTGGCTGCCCATGCGCATCCTCAACGCGAACCTTTCCCTGCTCAACGCGCAGCACTCGCCAGGAAGCGTTCCCCAGTTGAAAGATGTCTCCCTGCAGACTCTCGATCGCAAAGTCTTCGTTGACACTACCGATAACCAATTCGTTAGGTTCAAGGACTACGGCATAATCTGCTGTGTCAGGAATGGCTCCACCCGACGTGATCGCCGCCAGCCGTGCCCCCCGACGACCGCGTAATCGTTGGTTCACTGCGTCGTGATGGAGGTAAGCGGAACGGCGCCCACGTTTTGTCGAGAAGCCCTCCGCGAGCATCCTTACAATTGAATCAAACTCCTTCCGCTCCAGGTTTCGGAATGGATAGGCGCTTCGAACCAGCGAGAACAGATCGGCCTCAGTCCATTCCTCTGGGGCAGCGGTAGCCACAATCTGCTGCGCCAGAATGTCCAGCGGCTTCTCCGGAATAGATAAATGGTCCAGTTCACCGCGGCGAACGGCATCGATGAGCGCCGCACACTCAACCAATTCATCTCGCGAAAGGGGAAAGATGCGACCTTTGGGGAACCCGGCAACCGTATGATTTGAACGCCCGACTCGTTGCAGGAAACTGGCAATGGAGCGAGTGGAGCCCAGCTGGCAGACCAGATTCACGTCGCCGATGTCGATTCCCAATTCCAGCGACGCTGTCGCGACTAGTGCATTAAGTTCACCGGCCTTCAAACGCTGTTCGGCTGACAGTCGCTGTTCGCGGGCAAGACTTCCATGGTGCGCTGCAATGTTCTCGTCACCCAAACGTTCACCAAGATGCCGCGCCACACGCTCTGCAAGTCGCCGCGTGTTAACAAAAACCAGCGTCGTCTTGTGTTGTCTGATAAGTTGGGCCAAACGGTCGTAGACTTCTTCCCAGACGTCACCGGAAATGACAGCCTGCAGAGGTGACTCGGGAAGTTCGATCGCGATGTCCAACTGCCTCGTATGACCGGTGTCGACGACGACGCAATCAGGAGTTCCGTCAGCGGTGACGTTTCGAGTGCCGACCAGAAAGCGGGCTACCTCTTCAATTGGTTTCTGGGTTGCTGAGAGACCGATACGAGTGAGCCCGCGACGTGTAAATTCACCGATGGCTGGCTGATAGCCTGCATTCTCGCCCACCCGGGATCTTAGAATGAGTTGCTCCAGTCGTTCGACGGAAAGTGCGAGATGTGAACCTCGCTTATCGCCAACGACAGCGTGAATCTCATCAAGAATCAGCGTATGGGCTGTTTGCAACATTCGCCGACCACCATCGCTCGTCAGCAAGATATAAAGTGATTCTGGCGTGGTAACAACGATGTGTGGCGGCCGCTTTGTCATGGCCGTCCGCTCGGCAGGCGGTGTATCACCAGTACGAACCAGTGTCCGAAGGTTTACTGCGGGCAGTCCAAGAGTCTCTAGTTCGTGCTGAATCCCAACAAGCGGGACCTGCAGGTTAGCTTGAATGTCGTTGCTGAGAGCCTTCAGCGGAGAAACGTAAACGACATGAGTGGTGTCATCGAGCTCTCCTTTCACGCCAAGACGAACAAGATCATCGATGGCTGACAGGAAAGCTGCCAAGGTCTTACCCGAACCGGTTGGTGCAGCAATCAACGTGTGGCGTTGAGACTTTATTACCGGCCATGCGCGCAGCTGCGGTTCGGTAGCGGCAGCGAAAGTCTTCTCAAACCAGCGCGCTACGGCTGGATGAAACATGTCCAGATTCATAAGGGAGGGCAATTATAGACCCTTATTCCCATTTTGCACAGATGAAACAACGGCCCACCCACGCAATCGTAAGAGCCTAGCGCCAGACTCCGATAATCGCTCCCATGACAACAAAGGCGACTGTCATGTACCCGCCATTTATCAAGATGTACTTCCAGGATCTGTTTTCAAATACCCCGATAACGCCGATGGCCAGGGCCACCCAACCGAATCCTGCCAAGGCTCCAGCCGCTGCCCCCCAGGAGAGATTCGTACCAGGCGCCGCCAGGAACATAGCCAGATTAAGGGCCATTATCAGTGCAAACACAAACGACCAGCCGAACATCCGGGCTTTGCTGAAGGTCTGCACTTCCTCTTCCGAAAATTTGTTCTCGCGCATCCAGGCTTTTCCAAAAAGAAGGGGCGAATACCAGAGTCCACCTAGTATAAAGGTCGAGAGTGCTGCCACGAGCACGGCTAAATAGTTGATCGTTGAGGGATCCACGGTGCTTCTCCTTAACTTTGATGGGAAAAACGCCGCGATTCTCGGCCATCCGGGAGAGCTTTGTATTGTAAAAAATTAACCTGAGGATCTGCGAGCTGGAGCCATTTCCAGTTTGCTCAAGCCAGCGGCAGGTAGCCGATGTATTCACCGCGGCTGGAGAGGTAGGTTGAAGGGTTTAATCCAGAAAAGGTCTGAAACTCCTTAATGAAATGAGCCTGATCATAGTAGCCGCAATCCACTGCAACTTTGGCCCACTCAATCTCCTGCTGCTGCTCCACGAGATGCAGAACCTTCTGAAACTTGCAAACGCGGGCAAAACTCTTAGGCCGCAACCCAACCACCCGCTCAAACTGAGAAATCAGGTGCTTCTGAGTCACGCCAATCGTGCTGGCAAGATCGCGGATGGCTAAAAACTGGGGTGAGTGCTGTAACTGGTAAACTGCAAAAGAGATCAGCCGGTTGGGCTCGAGGGCGCGCTGAGTCTGATTCAAAAGAAAGACCTCGAGTCTCCGTAATTTTCCATCCACGGTCGGAATCTCAAACAACTGATCCCGGATTTCGTTGAGGAGCGACCCCCAAACCAGATCAAGATCCGTGACAAACTCGCTCAATTCCGAGATAGGAAAGCGAAAAAACGGATACGCACCTCCCGGCCGAAATCGGATTCCGATCATTGATGCGTTGTGTGAGCCAATCACCCAGTACTTGGTCCTCTCGCCGGAAATCCAACCCTTATGACAGGATTGAAACTCTTCAGAGGTTTCATCTGCAAAAAGTTTCTTCGGTTTGTCGTCCAGGTCGATGATTAGTTCGATGGCCCCATCAGGCAGGATCTTCTCGCGGGTGTATTCAGGCGCGACTCCCGACACATACCAAAAGTTTTCAACGAACTGTGATAGTGGCGGTTGAGGGAAATGTATTTTGTGGAGCATGGGGGTGCTGCTCTCGGTTACTTGAATTGTTCGGTAAACGCCTGAAATCGTTCGCGAAGCGTTTTCAGATCTTCCGTCAATGTGGCCACCTGATTTTCCAACTGCTCCAATCTTTCGGACTCGCCGGATCTCGGCCGCGTACGGGGCGCTGATTCTAGCTGACTGACCTTCTCAACATCCACTGCTCCGGAAAGTAAATGCGCAAACCGCGTTTCTTTTTGCCCCGGCTGTCGAGGTAAACGAATCACGAAGGGCTCTTGTTCATGAGCAATCAGAGAATCCAGTGTCTGTTCGACCTCCTCCAAATCGGAAAATTGATAAAGCCGCGACCCATTCCCTCGCAATTCGCCAGGGGTTTGCGTGCCCCGGAGCATCAAGACACTCATTACCGCAACCTGAGGTGGGGTGAGGTGCAGTACTTCTGGCATGACATGTTTGTACTTGGGCACCCGACTCGTGCTGCCATAAAACACATAGACGAGGTTCTTCTCACGCAACGTCTCTAAAGCCTCGCTTACCGCGGTTTCACTGTAAGACGTGACCGGGTTGCGATTGTTTTTTTGATTGCAAGCAAGTGTTAAAGAATTGAGGGTAAGCGGATAGTACTCTGGGGTTGTGATCTGCTTCTCGACCAACGACGCCAGGACACGTATTTCGATTTCGTTCAGGACAGTGGGCATTGGAAAGCGAGACGATCCACTAAATCACACGAACTAACACGTTGAAGAAAAGCTGTAGCTAATGGGCGTTAACGAACAACGGAATCGCGGGCACAGCGAAAACCGGAGACCATCCAGCGCTCGTGCGCATGAAAGAAGTTCCTATAAGTCGCCCGAATGTGTAATTGTGGTGTTGCGAACGAACCGCCACGCAGTACCTTCTGATTCACAAACCACTTATCGTTGTACTCATCGAAGTCCGATTTGAAACCGGGATAAGGTGTGTAGTCGGAACTTGTCCACTCCCATACATCACCAATCATCTGATGGCAACCGGTGGCGGTCTGACCCTCTGGGAATGCTCCAATCGGGGCTGTTCCCCAGTAGTTGTTTTCATGTAGATTTGCCCGCTCGACCTCCGGAGGAGCATCGCCCCAAGGAAAGTCAACTTTTTCCCCCGTTCCAGAATTGAACGTTGCAGCTCTCTCCCATTCGGCTTCGGTGGGCAGTCGCTTGCCTGCCCATTTTGCGTACGCCGAAGCCTCGTAATAGCTGACGTGCGATACAGGTTCGTCCGCTTTGGATTCCACCAGGTGCAGCCCGGCGAAGTCACGAATCCACCACTGTTGATCATGTATCTCCCAGTAAAGTGGAGCTTCCCAGTGCTCGCGATTCACCGTCTCCCAACCTTCAGAGAACCACCAGTGAAAGTCTCTATAACCTCCAGCTTGAATAAACTCGAGGAAAGCCCCATTCGTAACTGGGGACTTGTCAATCTCATAGTTCTGTAAGAAGACGGGATGCGCGGGCTTCTCATTATCAAATGCAAAGCCGGCCAGTTTCTCCTGAACTCTTATGGTCGGAGCGAAACCTAGTGAGAACATGCCCCCCTCGATCTCGGCCATGCCTTGCACCTTAACCAAGGCGGCGGGAGAGGCGGTCATCTGAACTGCGAACTCATCACATAGGAGGTGCTTTATGTCGTAAACCAGCAATTCCTGATGCTGCATTTCATGCTCCAGCCCGAGACGCACCAACCGGAAGATCTCATCACTGTCTGAGCGACGTTGCAGTGAACCGAGGAACTCCATCATCGCTGCATCTACTCGCCTGCGAAATGCCAGAGTCTGCTTGACGGTAGGTCGAGAACGAGTGCCTCGCTTAGGGCGCTCTATCCGCGCGCCAAACCCTTCGTAATATGAGTTGAAGTAAAAGAGATATTCTTCTGAATAGACTTCGTAATCCCTCTGGTACTTCTGAAGTAACGTCTCGAAAAACCAGGTGGTATGACCGATATGCCAGCGCGGAGGACTCATAAACTCCGCCGTTTGCACAACGTAGTCCTCGATCTCCAGCGGCTGCACGATCTCCATCGTGCGGGAACGAACGCTGCTGTAGAGTTCCTGAATGGTAGTCAGGTCTTGAATTGTGTTTTTTGAAATCACCGTGCTCATCGAAACCCCTCAAGTCACAATAATCCGCTTGGCGCCCGGTGCTGTCACTCGTCCGATCACGGTAGCGTGCTCGTACTGCTCGCACAAGCGTGCCAACAAGGCATTAGCTCGATCCCCGGGGATAGCAATTAACATCCCACCCGCCGTTTGGGGATCAAACAAGAGATGGTTCATCTCTTTGCTTACTTCCTCTCCAATCTGAACATCTTCCCCAACATATTCGCGATTGCTTTTGTCACCACTGGTCAACATACCGGCCCCGGCGAGTTCCAGCGCTCCCTCAAGCACCTGCACTCGGCCAGATTCGATCTCGATGGTCACGTTGCTGGCGCAAGCCATCTCCCAGGCATGGCCGATAAGAGCAAACCCAGTGATGTCCGTTGCACCCTTTACGTGAAACTCTCTCATGGCTTCGGCGGCAAATTTCCCGGGAGTCAGCATGGTTCTCACGGAGGCTGCGGCAATCTCCGCGGAGACCTTCCCGAACTTGATTCCTGTTGAAATGACACCTGTGCCTATCGGTTTCGTCAGAATGAGGACGTCTCCGGCTTGCGCTCCGGCATTCCTTGCGATCTCTTTCGGATTGACAACTCCGGTAACGGAATAGCCGAACATGATTTGCTGATTGTCGACGCTGTGGCCACCGATGAGCGTCACACCAAAAGCGTTCAAGGTCTCTAAGCCGCCGCGCATGATTGCCGCCAATATGTCCGGATCCACGCCTTTCTTGGGGAAGCAGGTAATCGCGAGCGCCGTTAAGGGAACCCCAGCCATCGCCCAGACATCATTTATGGCATTCAACGCCGCTATACGTCCGAAATCATAGGGTTCATCAACAATGGGAGTAAAAAAATCGACCGTTTGAACAATTGCCAGGTCGTCCCGAAGGCGGTATACACCCGCGTCGTCGGCTGTTTCAAAACCGACAATCAGGTTTTCGTCAAAAGGTTGTTTTGGCAGCTCGCTCAAAACCTGAGCGAGTAAGCTGGGATTAAGCTTCGCCGCTCAACCGGAACACGAAACCATCTCCGTCAGACGCATGGTTCTCCTTTCTGTGGACTCAGCTCGGTTTTAGGATGGTGCAGTTATACCGATGAAGGAAGGTGGTGACAAGCGGGGGACGGGCAAGCTGGAGACCTCGCGTTCCAGCTTCGAGGTTTCTGCGCTAATCTCTGACATAGATGAAACCTAAGATCCGTATTGGACCTGCAGGCTGGTCTTACAAAGACTGGGAAGGGATCGTTTACCCACAGAAACCTGGAACGGGTTTCGACCCGCTTCAATATCTCTCGAGGTTCTTCGATACAATTGAGATCAACAGCACCTTTTATCGGCCACCCGCATCATCCTCGTCTAAAACGTGGGTAAGGCGTGTATCTGAAAATCCTGACTTCGTCTTTACGGCGAAACTGAACCGCCTCTTCACGCACGAGCGCGGCCAAGCCACAGAGCACGACGAGTCTGACTTTCGCTTGGGGATTGAGCCGCTGGTAACTGCCAACAAGCTCGGCGCGCTTCTGTTGCAGTTTCCCTGGTCATTCAAGAACACCGAAGAAGAACGGTCGTACCTGTTGAGACTCTTGAAGCGTTTTCAGGACTACCCTCTCGTTCTCGAGGTGCGGCACGCTTCCTGGAATACCCCGGAGATGTACGAATTGCTTGAACAACTGCAAGTAGGGATTTGCAACATTGATCAACCCCTCTTCTCGAAATCGATAAAGCCAAGTGCGTTGTCGACTTCTCGTATTGGTTACGTGCGGTTACATGGCAGAAATTACCAGCACTGGTTTCGTGAGGAGGCGCCGCGCGACGATCGCTATGACTACTTGTATTCACACGAAGAATTGGAACCATGGCTCGTGAGGATCAAGGAGATCGCAAAACACACTCAGGAGAGCTATGTCATTACCAATAACCACTTCCGCGGGCAGGCTGTGGTTAATGCGCTGGAGCTAAAGTCAACTATCGAAGGAAAACCAGTGCTCGCGCCCGAACCTCTATTAGAAAAGTATCCACGGTTGCGGGAATCCACTCGTCCGGAAGACGGACAAGACTCGACGCCTCGATTATTCACTTGAGCTATTGCCGAGGAAGCACTTGCGCAAAAGAGACAAGTAAGCCATCTGGATCGAGGCAGACGGCCAACCGGATTCCATTAAACATCGTGTAATCAATCTGCTTGAACATGCGGAATTCTCAGCGCTTCTTGCGCGCCTTACTACCTCCCATACTTAAAATCGTTTCAAACTCACTCCGAGTCAACGGCATCACTGACAGTTGTGATTGTCTGATGAGCGGCAACCCGCTAAGACGCTCGTCGTAGCGAATGGCAGCCAGCGGCACCGGAGTAGCAAGCGGCCTTTCAGGTTTGAGATCCACAGCCACCCACTGTTCATCGTCCGCCGTGGGATCGGGATAAGCCGCCTTCGCAACTTCTGCGATACCGACAACTGCTTTGTGCTTTCCGGAATGGTAAAACAGCACTCGATCCCCGGTTTTCATTTCTCGCAGATTGTTACGAGCCTGATAATTCCTGACACCGGTCCAATCCGTCCGGCCTTCCGATACAAAGTCGTCCCAGGAGTAAGTTTCTGGCTCCTGCTTAACCATCCAATAACCGCTTCCGCCAGCTTTCCTCTTTTTTCCTGCAGCGGTTTTGGTGCGAGTCCTTTTCATAAGGTTGTGGTTTGAGGATGATTCACTTATAAGGGGTCACGCTGTTCGGAACGCCGAAATCGATGACTGAGGTCAACCAAGATGCTAAAAGAAGGGACTCCTGCACCGCAATTCTCATTACCTGATCCAGAGGGAAACACCGTTCGACTGAAGGATCTTCGCGGAGAAAAGGTGGTGCTCTATTTCTACCCAAAGGATGACACTCCAGGTTGCACGAGGGAAGCGTGCTCGTTTCGTGACGCTTTCTCGAAGTTCAAAAAAAGGGGGATAAGGGTTCTGGGAGTTTCACCTGACACAGAGGCCTCACATAAGAAGTTTGCGACGAAGTACAAACTACCCTTCACACTGCTCGCCGATAATGACCACTCCGTGGCCGAAGCCTACGGAGTTTACGGTCAAAAGAAGTTCATGGGACGCACCTATATGGGGATTCTCAGAACGACTTTTCTTATCGACGAAAAGGGAAAAATTCGGAAAGTTTTCGAGAAGGTTAAGCCCGACGAACATGCCGAGGAAGTTCTACAGGCGTTCAGCGAAAAGTGACCGAACGCCATCCGGTGCTAGGCTGCCACCCAGCCGCCGATCTTCTCCGGCTCTCCTTCCGGATTCCTACCCGGCATCAATCCGTGCAACGCGCTGAAAGAGCTGGGAACGTCGCGCTTTCGCTTCGGCAAGCCCGCACTCTCCGGCTGTGGGATCAATCCATCTTGACACTCGTTTAGAAAATACATTCGGGTGTTGTCGATTACTTCAGTCCTGACTTCGCGGGTCCAAAGTAGCAGGTTCGCCAGGGCGTCTCCGATCTCGTCTTTCCCGAGTTTAGTCTCGTGTGCTATTTCTTTTTGCGTTCGCGCGCCATTCTTGATCGCCTCTCGTACCCGTTCAACTGGTGACAAGCGACCTGCAAATCTACCGTACGAATATGCTGGAATGGGATTACCTTCAAGCAACAGTTCGGCGGTCTCGGCGACTGCCTCGGCGACGTACTTCTTCCGCGCTGTTTTGTATTCCTTCAGTGCGCGACGACTCTCGGTAACTTTTCTCCGAATGCAGCTCTTGCAGTAAAGGTTTCGCCCGTCCTTGCGGGCGCGACAAACTCCGAATTCGGAAAGAGGCAATGTCTGTGAACAGATCGGGCAAAGTTTGCCAGCGACAACCTCACATTCTTCAGTCATTTCAAGCACTCCAATTAACTGCAGAAATTTTGCGCTGAGTGCTCGCTGAATTTAGGGAACACACTTCGGCGTGGATCTTACCCTCGGATCCAACTTGGCCGACTACGACAGTTGTCGGTGAAGTGAACTTCCGGCGAAGGATTAGTATCCCTGAAATCGCCCGACGATTGCTGGCGCTTTTGATCAGCTAAGGAGTACGGTGCGGCTTGAGATCTGAGCTAAGTAGCAAAGCAGGTTTGCGGGGCCATGCGAGAAATTTATAAGAGCGAGTAAACCTGCTTACTGATTCTCAAATCAAGCTGCTAAAGAACGCTTCCTTCCGGCAATCAATCGCTATCAGCGAGGGGTTCGCATTATAGTTATCCGAAATTTTTTTGCAACATGTATTTCACATTTGTGTGGTCCAGATTTTCGCGATCACTTATTCAAATCATTTCTCACACAAGCGATCACATTTTTAGATTGCAAACTTCTCTCTCTCACGAAGATACATGATCGCACACTTCAGTCAAAAGCAACAGAAGGCCACCTGAACCTGGCCCAATGGTCGTTACTGAGGACTGAATCTAGGCGGAAATTTGACCGTCAAGTCGCAAGAACAATTTGTTCGCCGTCTGTTTCGCCCAACAAGTTCCAGTCCCATGTATGTGGTCCTACCATTAGTGGCACCACTCAGAAAAGCACGTGTTTCGATGAGTGTCTTAAGATCGTGAAACTCCTGAAATTGCTTTTGCCACGAGATCGATTTTCAAAAAGGCGATCCTACTGAGCGCAAAGCGTTTCCGAGCGCGCCGCTCGTTTGTGCAAAGTGCCGTAAGTCTTAGTTTGCAACAACTTTGCAATGACGCAAATTTGGATTTCCACATCGTTTTCCACAGAAATCTGTGGAAAACTCCCGACCAAAGCTTATTCATTCCGATCCGTGAAATCCCATTAAGCAACACTAAAAGGGTCTCTTAATTATCAATTATCATTCTTAGTGTCAGTTCGGTCGAGTAGACGAGGTGCCCCCGAACCATATTGGGTGAGTGAACACCGTGTGGTCCAGTAGCCGCCTCGTCCCTCACAGAACCGGACAAGTGGCTTTCCCAACATCCGGCTCTTCAGCTTCCCTTCAGAGCCGACACGCGGCGACACGGTTCTAACTGGTGCATGATCCGCACAGATGGCCAGCCTACCCAGGCGAGAGCATCGTTGAATCGCTCCCAGTCGTAGCTCCGCTTCTGGCTTTGTCGGTTCAGCCATTTGTACACGAGCCGCGTGAACTGGGTTCTGAACGAGCTGCACATCTGCCAGTTGTCCGTGATGGCGTAGTAGTTTAGATGGCCTGCTAGTTTCAGTTTGGCCCGGCGCAACAGCTCGCCTTTCTTTAACCGGCTGCGTTCTCGCTGAAGCCATTCCTTCACTTCTTTCAGCTTGTAGCGATACTTCTTCGCTGAGGTCTTTCGTTTCACCTTGAATCCGCCCTTCTTCGTGTGCCCGCAATAATGCGTGAAGCCCAGAAAGTCGAACGTCTCGGGCTTCTGGCCACGGCGGCGGGCGTTCTCTTCGGCGAAGCGTCCGAACTCAAACAGTTTCGTCTTGCTTGGTTCTATCTCCAGATGAAACTGCGCCAGTCTTGCCTCCATCTCCCGCCGAAACCTTTCGGCATCCTCGCGGTATTGAAAGCAGGCCAGGAAGTCGTCCGCATAGCGAAAGTAATAGGCCTCTCCCCGACACGTCCGCTTGAACCGCCGCTCAAACCACAGGTCGAGCGCGTAATGGAGGTACACGTTGGAGAGCAGCGGTGATAGATTTCCGCCCTGCGGTACTCCTTCATCGCTGGCCCGCACCAACCCGTCTTCCATTATGCCGCCCTTCAGCATCCTCACGATCAGTCGCAGCACGCGCTCATCCCCAATGCGGTGTTGCAGGAACTTCATCAACCACTCTTGATTCACATGGTCAAAGAAGCCTTTGATATCCGCTTCGACGATGTAGCTTACTCGTCGCTGCTGGATCGTGCGCCCCAACTCGTCCAGCGCCTGGTGCTGCGTGCGTCCGGGGCGATAGCCGTACGAACCTTCAATGAAGTCCGCCTCGTATATCTGCTCCATTACGCGTCCCAGTGCCAACTGCGCCAGCTTGTCTTCGAAGCACAGGATGCCCAGCGGTCGTTGCTTGTTCGTGCCCGGTTTTCGAATATAGGTGCGCCTGACTGGTTGCGGTCGATATCCCAGCCGTCCCAATCGGGCGCTTAAGTCTGCGAGCTGTTGCTCCAGCTTCACCCCATATTCTTCCTTTCCTACTCCGTCTATTCCTACCGCCCGGTCGGCCGGTAGGTCCGCATAGCAAGCCCGCAGGTGGTCCAAGTCGGTCCCATAGTGGTATATCGATGTGAACCGGGCCTCTGGCTCCTTGCGCGCCCGCTCCCCTATTCGTGTTAGGTCTCTTGCCATCTGCTTGCTACCTCTGCGTGTAGTAGATGTTTGTCCACCCACGAGCAAAAGCTGTGGAGGCCTTCACTCCACCGGCATTACCCGGCTTCATCGCTATCCCGGCCTCCATCCCGTTCCAGTCAGCCTTTGACGCACTCCGTTTTACTGTTGCGCGTCATACTTGGCGTCGTTCAGGGCTCGCCAAGACTGTCTCTGGCCCGCCTGGGTCGTTCACTATCACGGTGTGTTGCTCGATGCTGTCTGCCACCCCGGAGTGGAAGTCGAGTGCTCGTCACTAGCGCCCTCGCCTTTGTTGCCTGCATCCATCACAACGGCCTTGGCCCACCCAAATTCACCACGATATCGGGGCTAATTACCAGATTCAGCGTCCTACGCTTCACCTCGCAACCTTTGTTGTCTCCGTGTTCCTCGGCGCGTCCTTAGGTGTAGAGTTTCCGCTCTGGCTCTTTCGATTGCCAGCCGGGGGCCTAGTTACTCCATAGACTCGCTTTACGCACTTCGACCAACATATGGGATGGTTGACTACTCCTTTCCCAGTGGGCTTCGCTCCCACTTGATACTGAACCCTATCCAGGTTTAACTGTGATTTCGTGGATCGTACTTCTTGCGTCAAAGCAGAACGATCCAAAAAGGCACACGAAAGGCTTTGCACAAAAAGTACGAAAATAAGCTTTTTCTCTGTGCGACCTCTGTGTCCTCTGTGTCTTTCGTGGTGAAGGAACTCGCCGAAAACACAACCACAGAGTAACAAAGAACACAGAGGTCGCACAGAGAAGACATTTGAGCAGACACTTTTTGTGCAAGCTCACACGAAACAACATCAAACTCGCGCTCGGTGGCCTGTGATACTTCACTCGAAGACATCCGTATTTTGGGCAGAGTGAGTCGTCTTCGTGTGATTTAGTGTGATTTCGTGGATCGTAACATCGATGCATTTCCGCAGTGAGCGGGATCTGAGATTGAGCAGTTTTCGATTCCAGCGTATGCTACCGCGACCATGAGTCAAGCCTTCCCCGTTTCAGATGCAGAGATCATCGATGTCGAACCACCGAGACGACGGCGCTGGTTACGTTGGGTTATTGCGGCGGGAATTCTCGTTTTAATACTTGGCTCGCGCGCATTGAGCGTGTTTTTGTCCGCGTTGTGGTTCGGATCGCTCGGTCTTCAGGACGTTTACTGGTACATCCTAAAAACAAAGGTCGTACTTTTTGCAATATTCTTCTTACTGACTGCTGGCATCCTGCGTCTGGCGTTTTGGTGGTTGGAGCGAACACTTGCCATACACGGTTTGGTCCAGCGCACAATTATCGTCAACAACCAACCGATTCAGTTTTCGCCAGCGCGCGTTGTTCGCCCATTTGCCTGGATCGCTGCCGTTCTGGCAGGCCTCTACTATGGCCTCGCAATGAAAAACGAGTGGCTGGATTTTGCGCGCTATTTTCATCATCCGGCGGGTGGACCAGCAGATCCAATCTTTAACAAACCACTAAGCTTCTATCTGTTTGTTCTTCCTCTCTACGACTTGCTTAGCTCATGGCTCCTTACTTTGACTTTCATAGTCCTCGGGGTATCCGTCCTTGCCGCGGCATTGCTTCTGCCACAACAGATTCTGAAATCGGCCAAACAGAATTCAGCGAAGGCTGCTTTTGGGGTTGTTTCTATTACCCTCGCGGCCTTCCTATTGGCCCTGGCAGCGCGTACCTATCTTTCTCGTTTCCCATACCTCTGGCAGGACCACCAGAGCTTTTCCGGCATTACTTACGTTGAAGCTAACTACACCTTGCCGGTTCTCCTCATTGTATCGATAGCTCTGATTGCTGCGGCCGCCATCGCTCTATTAAATGCTTTCACAAAACGGGGGTTGCGTCTCATACTAATTGGAGTGGCTCTCCCCCTGGCCGTATACATCGTCGGCGCAGTAATCGTGCCCGCCTACGTGCAAGGGTTCGTCGTTAAACCTAACGAACTGCAGCGTGAAACGCCGTATATCGAACATAACATCCGGTGGACCCGTGCCGCCTTCGGATTGGACCAGATCGACTCCAGAGATTTTGATGCAGAACCGTCAGTCGAGGCACTGAATCTGTCTGAGAACAGAGCGACCCTCGACAACATAAGGCTCTGGGACTGGCGCGCGTTGCAAGACACACTTCAACAGATTCAGGCCATCCGGATCTACTACGATTTTCCTGACGTAGACGTCGATCGCTATAGCGTGGGCGGACAAGTTCGCCAGATGATGACCGCTACCAGAGAGATGAATATTTCACGTCTTCCCGATCAATCACGCAATTGGATCAACGAGCGGCTCATCTATACCCACGGGTATGGTGTGACAATGAATACGGCGAATGGATTCACGCCCGAAGGCATGCCACAGTTCATCCTCTCCAACATGCCAATCGAATCAAAGGCTCCGGAGATCAAAGTGACCAGGCCGCAGATTTATTACGGCCAGGAAACCGACACTCATGTCTATGTCAAGACTCAACAGCGCGAATTCGATTTTCCACAAGGTGAGACGACCATTTTCACCAGTTACGAGGGTTCCGGAGGAATACCGATTGGTTCCGGTCTGAGACGCATGCTCTTGGCCTGGGCCCTTGGCGATCTGTCGAAATTGCCTTTCTCCGATGATGTCACTGCGGAGAGCCGTGTATTGCTGAACCGCAACATCAGCAAGATGGTGAATGGCATTGCTCCGTTTCTCATCTATGACGACGACCCTTACATCGTGATAAATGAGGAGGGACAGCTCTTCTGGATGATCGATGCGTTCACGGAATCTGCGACCTACCCCTACTCGCGCCATCACCAGGTCGATCGCTACCGTGTGAACTACATCCGCAACAGCGTGAAAGTAGTGATTGACGCCTACAACGGATCAGTCAGGTTTTACGTTTTCGATCCGGTTGACCCACTGATACTCAGCTATCGCGCTATCTTTCCCAGCCTTTTCGCGAATGCGGATGAGATGCCGGCCGATCTGAGGTCCCATATTCGTTATCCCGAAACTTTGATCAAGGTTCAAGGCGAGGTGTTTGGCCTATACCACACCCAAAATCCGAAGGTTTTCTTCCAGCGCGAAGATGTTTGGAGCGTGGCGCAGGAGTTGTCAGCAGAGGATCCCACCAAAAAGCAAGGTCAGCCACTTGAGCCCTATTACGTCCTGATGCAGTTGCCGGGTGAAGAGAGTGGCATGGAGTTCGCAATCATTCTTCCGTTCACTCCGGCCAATCGCAACAATATGATTGGTTGGATGGCCGGGCGGTGCGATGGACCAAACTACGGAAAGCTTCTCGTCTATAATTTCCCCGAGTCCCGTTTAATTGATGGTCCGCTACAAATTGAAGCCCGGATCGATCAAAACGCCCAGCTCTCAGCACAGTTCAGTCTCTGGAATCAGCAAGGCTCTAAGGTTCTCCGAGGACACCTACTCGTCATTCCGGTTGGGCGTTCGTTGTTGTATGTCGAGCCGGTTTATCTACAGGCTGTTCGCAGTCCGATGCCAGAGTTGCGCCTGGTGGTACTGGGAATTCACGAGCGAATTGGGTACGGATCCAATTTCAATGAGGCAATGACTAACCTGTTCGGCCAAGCAGCAGAGCGGCCCCCGGTGACGACCGGCGAATCTGGCGAGGGAACCGTGGAGAGGCCGACGGAGCTGCTAACTCCGACAACACCGGCCAGTAATCAGACAATAATTCAACTCATCAATCGGGCCGTGCAGGAGTTTGAGGACTACCAGCGGTTGACTGCGGAGGGAAAACACGGTGAGGCCGGTCAGAAGCTGGAACAGCACAAGAGGACCCTGGAAGAGTTGCGGCGCACTAGCGGGAGGCCATAATTAACTTCGCTCGATCTGCTCTTGCAGTTTTTGAGCTTCTTTTACGGCTTCGTTGTACTCCGGTAAGTAGTCCGGGTGGGGCGTCATCTTCAGAAGCTCGGCAATCTGCTTGCGCGCATCACCATTTCGCTTGGCTGCATGATAGGCTTGCGCAAGCGTCAACTTGAGCATGGCATTGTCGCTGCCAACGCGAAGGCCCTTTTCGAGATGGCTGATTGCGATTTGGGTATCACCACCCAGAACTCTCGGAGTTGACAAATAGAGCTTTCCCAACCCGATGTAGGCGCTTCCCGACTCATAGGTTTCATCAATGGAGATTACTGCTTCCATCTGCGTGCGAATGTCTTCCACATTCGCGAGACTAGCAAGCGTACTAATCTCGGCATCGCCTCCGTAATTGGCTCCCAACCAGAAGTGACCTTCAGGCCTGTCAGGTTTTAAGTCAACGGCAATCCTCCCCACATGAATGCCTTCACGAAACGCATCTTCCTGTTCCTTCTCGTCATTACTGTGGTCGCCAAGATAATAGGCAGTCCTTGCCAGTTTCCACGCCGCCTCGTAACTCCCATAATCGGCGACGCGAGCCTGCCTCAGGAGAGCCAATGCCAATCTGACTCTTGACAGCTCTTCTCGCTCGGCATATAGCTGATCGGCCTCTTTGATCTTCTCCGCAGCCGCGGCCTCGTCTCCGGTGTCAATGCTCACCTCCGGGCTCTCCGGGCGGCTGCGACAACCTGCGCCCAAAGGCACAAGAGTGAAGAGGATCACGACTACAAACGGCCATTGTCGCCGGACATTCTGCCCATTTTTCGCGTAAAAACTCAATTTGGTTCTCCGATTGTCTAGCGTTGCTATACACATCTAATCAGGAGTAGCGGATAAGAGTTGAATCGGTTATAGTGGCTGCCCCTGCTCTTAAATGACAAAGAGGGGACAGGAAGTCCTCGACAATAAATTAGGGAGACGGATTGGCGGCAGCTGCGTTTTACGACCTGGAAGGCACTCTTGTGAGCACCAATCTGGTGCACACGCTTGGATTTTACGCTCGGAACCAACCGGGCCTCCTACAGAGCGTAAAGATGACGGCTGCGACACTCGTCAGTCTGCCTGTGTTCGCAATCACCGACCAGTATAGTCGAAAAGTCTTCAATGACCTTTACTTCAGGCGTTACAAAGGAATTTATGAGGATCGCCTGAGATATCTGGCTGACGAGCTGTTCGAAAAGGTTCTGAAGCCGAACGTCTTTCCAGGAACTTATGAGCTTTTGGAGAAATCGCGGAGCCTGGGATTACGACAGGTGGTTGTGACCGGCGCACTTGACGTGTCGGTGAAGCCGCTGATGGAACACCTGGGTATCACAGAGTACGTCGCGAATCGCCTGGAGTTCGTCAACGGTGTGGCTACTGGGCGTCTGTTACCTCCTGTGATGGCGGCAGCGACAAAGGCATCCTGGATTCGAGTGTACGCGGAACGCGAAGGCATAAGCTTAAGTGAGTCTTATGCTTACACGGACAGCATGAGCGACCTACCCATGCTTTCTATTGTGGGCCATCCAGCGGTCATTAATCCGGATATGAGGTTGCGTCAGACGGCGCTTCATCACGATTGGCCCATATTGAGTTTGAAGTGAACGGAAATGGTGAATGGTAAATGGTGAATGGTGAATGGTGAAGCGTTTCTCACAACCTCACAAAGGAGACAGATCATGCGTCCACACCAAAAGTTAGAAGCTTGGGGCCAATCAATCGATTTTGTTGTCGCGATTTACAATGCAACAGATTCTTTTCCAAAAGAGGAGAAGTTCGGTCTGACCTCGCAAATCAGACGAGCGGCGATATCCGTACCTACAAACATCGCGGAAGGGGCGGCGCGCAGTTCCAAAAAGGAGTTTGCTTATTTCATTTCGAACGCACAGGGCTCGGCCAGCGAGCTGGAAACAGAATTGATAATTGCACATCGGCTCGGTTATCTCAGTGAGCAGTTGTTTTGCGAGCTGATAAGAACTTTGGAGCGGCTTGGTCGCCTAATATCCGGCTTAGCTAGGTTTGTTCGGAACAGCTAAACGGATTTGCATCGGCAACCGTTAAAGTTTCTTTTCTATTCACCATTTACCATTCACCGTTCACAACACTGATATGGCACTGCAACTAAGACGCAAAACACACGAATCTGTAGTTTATATCGACCGCGACAGTGCGCCGCGCGTGATGCCTTCCGGCGAGGACTTCATCCTTGAAGATCTTCCAATCGGCACCAGAGTTCTTTATCCCAATCCGCCGATCAAAGGTCTGCCAAACCGCGAGGCAGCAATTCGCTATGCGTTGAATCACCCCTTCGACTGCGACCCCCTGTTTGCACAGCTCGAACCCGGAATGAGGGTCACGATAGCTGTCGATGACATCAGTCTGCCGTTACCACCGATGGCAACTCCGGACATTCGTCAGACCGTGCTGGAAATTGTCTGCGACATGTTGACAGGTCATGGCGTCGACGATGTCCATATCATCATTGCCAATTCGCTGCATCGAAAAATGACGGAATGGGAGATGAAGCGGATGGCCGGACCACGGATCTTTGCAGATTACTACCCGGACCGTTATTACAACCATGATGCCGAATGGAACGACGGTTTAATCAAGATTGGCGAGACAAAGCACAAGGAACCTCTAACTCTCAATCGACGAGCAGCTGAGAGCGATCTACTTATTTACGTCAACATCAACCTGGTCCCAATGGATGGCGGGCACAAGTCAGTTGCCGTGGGACTATGTGATTACGAGTCGTTGCGCGCGCATCATGAGCCGCAGACTATTCGAGACTCTGATAGCTACATGGATCCGACACGTTCAGAGTTGAATCACAAGGTGGCGCGGCTCGGTAAATTGGTGGACGAGCAACTCAATGTCTTTCACATCGAAACTGCAATCAACAATCGCATGTATAAGGGCGATATGGATTTTTTGCTCAAGAATGAGGACGACTTCACCGCCTTTGATCGCATGAAGTTTGAGGCGATGCGGTACACGATGAGCAAACTTCCGCGGCCTGCGCGCAGAAAGCTGCTGCATTCACGCCCCTCACAATACGAAATGATTGCCTGTTACGCCGGGAAGACCGAACCAGTCCACCAGAGAATCATTGCAAAGGGCTTTGAGCAATACGTAATCCCTATTAGAGGCCAATGTGACATTCTGGTGACCGGGATCCCTGACATTTCGCCGTACAACGTGTATTCGATTCTGAATCCCCTGCTGGTTCAGGTGATGGGTCTCGGCTATCACTTCAACTTTTATCGCAATAAGCCCCTGCTGAGGAAAGGTGGGGTGCTGATTATTCATCATCCTTGCTACGACGAATTCGACCACAATTTTCACCCGAGCTACATCGAATTCTTCAACCGTCTGCTGCCCGAAACTCGTGACGCGTTTGTCTTACGAGAAAAATACGAGCGTGAATTTGCTAACAATCCCAGCTATGTCGAGATGTATCGTCGTGGCAATGCTTTTCACGGTGCGCATCCGTTCTTCATGTGGTACTGGGGAGAGAATGGGAGGCAGCATGTAGGAAAGGTAATCGCTGCCGGCGCTGAAAATGCGCACGTGCCTGCGATGTTGGGTTGGGAACGCGCCGACAACCTAACTGAAGCAATTGCAATGGCGCGCAGTTACATGGGCAACTCGGCTGAGATCACGATGCTGCATCAACCGATGATTGGCATCGCCGACATGGAGTAAGGAACATGTTATCGAAGCCGTGCAGGCGGGTGATCTGGAAACAGCGCAGTTACTCTTGTCGAGAGGTGCTTCGGTTGCGAAGACTGACCTTCACTCTGGAACTGCTAATGCTTAAAGACGCAGGAGCGAAGTGATAGTGACTAAAAAAGGTCATCAAATATCATTCTCCCCCACAGAGACGTTTCGCGACCGCAAGGTGTTCCTCATCGGTAGCACCGGGTTCCTGGGCAAAGTGACGCTCAGTATGTTGCTGCACCGCTTTCCAAACATCGGCCGCGTTTACGTCACGGTTCGCGCACGTTCTCAGGAAGAGTCTGAGAATCGCTTCTGGAACAACGTAATTACTGCCCCACCCTTCGATCCTCTCCGCGAGCGGTATGGCAACGCTCTCGAGGGTTTCGTTCGAGACAAGGTAGTCGTACTGGGTGGTGATATTGGTGACGAGAACCTCGGATACAGCGAAGATGACGCGCAACAAATCGCCAATGATCTCGACGTAGTTATCAACAGCGCCGGCAACGTGACCTTCAATCCCACCCTCGAGAGCGCACTTCGAACAAATGTCGTGGGTACCCAAACCGTAATTGCCTTCGCGAAGCGGATGAAGAGGCCTGCCCTGGTCCACGTTTCGACCTGCTTTGTCGCGGGGAATCGCTCTGGCGCCGTTTGGGAAAACGACGAAGTCATCGGGTATTTTCCGCGAAAGCAGGACCTACCCGGTGTCGAGTTTTCGGTTGAACAGGAGATAAAGGACTGCGCCAAACTCGCTGAGCGCGTTCGAGAAGAGGCTCGTGACGCGATGATGACGGCGCAATTTCGCGACCTTGCCCGCAAACGCCTGAATGACGAGGGACGCGATGTCGACGATCCAGACGCTTTAGGACTAGCCGTTGCCCGCGAGAGAAAAGTCTGGACGCGCACACGCCTGACAGACCTCGGCATGGAGCGCGCCGAATGGTGGGGCTGGCCGAATATTTACACTTACACGAAAGCCCTCGGAGAACAACTTGTAGCTGCGGAAACAGGCGTAATTCGCAGCATCGTCAGACCCAGCATCGTCGAATCTGCGCTGTCGTATCCGTTCCCGGGATGGAATGAGGGATTCACCACAACAGCTCCCATAATCTTCCTGGTCCTGAATGGACAGCAGAAGCTTCCGGCCAACGAGAAGCTCATTCTCGATATCACTCCCGTGGATCAAGTTGCGTCAGTCATGTTGGCTGTTGCCGCGCAGGCGTGTGTTGAGGAACCGAAGCTTGTATATCAGGCAGCCACCGGTGACTCCAACCCTAACAACATGGAACGGATCATCGGCCTTGTCGGTCTTTTCAAACGCAAGCACTTCCAGGAGAAGGAAGGCGGAGTGAAGGTGCTGAATCAGTTGGCAGCGCGAATGGCGCCCCGCCCGGTTGCTATGTCGACGTTCGAAAAAACATCGATGCCCATGTTCAATAGTGCTGCGAAGAAAGCCTCCTCACTGCTTGACCGGGCTAGACCGCGTTGGGGCGGAGGACGCGTCGTGGAAGTGATTGATCGGCTGCAGACAGGAGTTGAGCGGGTTGAAGAGGTGACCCGGGAAACAACAGAGGCCTTTGACCTGTTTCGTCCTTTCACAATTGAGAACGCTTACATCTTTCACGCCGACAATGTCAGATCACTGTTCAATCGTATTCGCGAGGATGAGCGTTCACTTTTAACCTGGTTTCCGGAACAATTCGACTGGTACGACTACTGGTTAAACACCCACCTGCCCGGACTCAAAAAATGGGTATTCCCGACGCTCGAAGATGAGATGCGCGCACAGCCAAAGCGCATCTATACCTACCGCGATCTTCTGGAACTGTTCGAAACCTCAACGAAGCGTCACGCCACGCGCGTGGCGATGCGGATTGAACGGAACGGCAGAAAAGAGCAATACACGTATGCCGACCTTCGGGAACTCGCCACTCGTGCAGGAGCATTTCTCGCAAGTCAGGGTATTAAGCCCGGCGATCGCGTAATGCTTGTTAGTCAGAATGCACCGGAATGGGGCATGACTTATTTTGGCGTGCTCAAGGCCGGCGCCAGCTGCATTCCAGTAGATCCTGACAGTTCACTTGACGAGATCATCAACTTTGCGCGGGCAGGTGACGCGGCCGGAATCGTCATCAACCCCAGTTTTGAATACGAATTGCTACGCGAGCGCCTAAGTGAAGAAGGCCTGTCGGTTCGCGTTTGGACATTTGATGATGTCTTCGAGATGCCGGACGAAGAGACCGAGGACCAGCGCATTGCGCTCTTGCCGCAACGCGTGCCGGCCCAGACTGTCGCATCGCTCATCTTCACCTCGGGGACAACTGGACGCCCAAAGGGTGTCATGCTCTCGCACCGTAATTTCACGAGCATGGTCTCGATGCTGTCGTCGGTGTTTGATATGACGACAAGTGACGGTGTGCTCTCGGTCTTACCTTTACATCACACGTTTGAATTCTCGACCGGTTTTTTGACGCCGCTAAGTCGAGGCGCACAGATCACTTATCTACCGGAGCTGACTGGCGACGCTCTGGCTCGCGCCATCAAGAATGGTCACGTGACCGGAATGGTCGGTGTCCCTGCCCTTTGGGAACTGTTGCATAGACGAATCAAGAACCGACTGTTTGAGCGCAGTGATTGGATCGGCAGAACTGCCGAAACCTTGATCCAGGCAAATGCCTGGCTGCGAGATAAGACCTCCACGAACCTCGGACCGATTGTCTTCTATCCCATTCACGAGGGGCTTGGGGGCCGAATCCGCTACTTTATCAGTGGCGGTTCGGCGCTCGGCGACAAAGTTCAACGTGACTTCCAGGGATTGGGTTTCACGATTCTTGAGGGTTATGGCCTGACGGAAGCTTCGCCAGTTCTAACTGTAACCCGGCCGGAGAATCGAATGCTCACCGGGAGCGTCGGGAAACCCCTGCCGGGGGTGGAAGTGAAAATCGCACATCCAGATCCTTCAGGAGTAGGTGAGGTTCTGGCACGTGGTCCCAATGTGATGTTGGGCTATTATGCTAACGAAGAGGCTACCCGCAGTGCGTTAGTGGAACGCTGGCTATACACCGGGGATCTGGGACGGCTCGATGAGGATGGTAACTTGTATCTTGTTGGGCGCTCAAAAGAGATCATCGTTGACACAAATGGGAAGAATGTTTACCCGGACGAGCTTGAGGAGATTTATTCGAACTCACCGTACATCCGTGAACTCAGCATAGTTGGACTTCCTGATGGGCCTGGCGAAAAGGTAGCGTGCCTCGTAGTTGCAGATGACGAATACGACATCGCACTATCCCGCGACAATCTGCGTCGGAAGGTTGAGGAACACTTTCGCGAAGTGTCGGCGACCCTTCCCTATTACAAGCGTGTAAAGGTCCTGCACTTCACTGAGGACGAGCTACCACGAACGGCAACACGAAAGGTGAAGCGAGGCGAAGTGGTCCAGCTGATGCAAGAGCTGGAACAAAAACAGCGATCGATACAACTCTCCGGTGAACCTGAACCTAAGGATGCCGATGCATATTGGTTGATGAACCTCGTCGCAAGTGTTTCGAATCGAAAACGTGAAGAAGTTACGCTGAACACACGTCTCGCGGATCTTGGCTTTGACAGCTTGATGTTTGTTGAGTTGGCCACCGCTATCGAACACGCTGGCGGCTCGATTTCAGCGCCGGAACGATTCAATGAAGTGCAGGATGTTCGCGAGCTGTTGTCAGTGGTGAATCGTCGTGGCGGGGCAGCAGGGATCGAAGCCGCGCGAGCCAAAACAGGTCGAGAAAAACCCGAGCATGAAATCCGCGTTCCCTCGCTCGTTCGGATCGCCGGCAACAAAGCAGCCGACGTTCTGCAAAAGCTTTTTTACGATCAATTTCTCAATACCAAGTACGAGGGTCGTTCGAACATTCCACCGCACACGAACTTTATCGTGGCGGCCAATCACTGTTCACACCTCGATATGGGCTTGAGCAAGATGGCACTTGGTGAAGCAGGCAAGGACCTCGTAGCACTCGCGGCCGCCGATTATTTCTTTGATAACAAGTATAAGCGAGCGGTGATGGAAAACTTTACGAATCTAGTGCCTATGGAACGCACTGGTTCGCTCAGACAGTCCTTGCGGCACGCCCGTTCGTTTTTGGACCGAGGGTATAACGCATTGATCTTCCCCGAAGGCACACGCTCGATGACGGGCGTGATGGCGGATTTCAAACCGGTAGTTGGCTATCTGGCATTGGCTTCACGAGTTGGAATCCTGCCCATTTATCTTGAAGGAACCTACGAAGCGATGCCGAAGGGTTCCAACATCATTAAGACTCGTGACATTGGTGCTCGCATTGGCCGATTCCTCTCGATTGAAGAACTCGAGGAAATGACCAGGGGAATGGCACGCGCGGAAGCGTATCGGCTGATTGCTGCATTAGTGCGCCATGAAGTTGCGAATCTGCGTGATGGGACTCGTCAGGCGTTTGATGCGGCGGGTTTACGAAAACAGTGGAAAGCGGCGCGCCGTAGATCCGTTCCAATGGAAGAACTCCAGGCGGTTTAACTTTGGAGACAAGTAAGGGCGCTAGCCCGCACCGCCGCTTTAGCTTGACGTTGCGCAAATCGCAATTTGAAAGGATGGCTAGCAAAAAACAACCAACAAAACGTACCGCTCGTATTACTCCCGTGACTGGGTCTCGGCGGCGAGCTGCAATTGAAAAACGTCCACGCCCCACCACTCTGATTACCGGCGCAACCGGGTATCTTGGCTCTCATTTGGTCCGCCAACTCGTCGAAGATGGCACAAAGGACCTGCGGGTGATGGCGACTTCCATCCCAGACTGGCTTGTCGATCTCGGCGTCGAAACACTTGAAGGCTCGATTCTGAAACCTGCAGAGGTTGAACGTGCCGTCGATGGCATAAAGGAGATCTATCACCTTGCGGGTCGCGTTTCACGGGAGCGTGAACACGCCCGTGAAATGTATGCCGTCCATGTGGAAGGCACGCGACTGCTCTGTGACGCCGCGAAGAGGGCCGGGGTAAAAACCGTTGTCATGTCGTCGACGAGCGGCACAATCGCAGTGACCACTGATGGCGATGCCATTCCTGACGAACTCTATCAACCACCGCTGGATATCATTACTCGCTGGCCATATTACGCGAGCAAGTTCTATCAAGAGATGGCCGCGCTGGAGCGTTTTCAAGGAAAAGGCATGCGGCTCGTGATTATGAATCCGAGTCTCCTGCTTGGCCCAGGCGACGATCGCCTTAGTTCGACAAAAGTTGTGTTGGACTTTATGGCAAGGAAGATCAGTGCAGTACCCACTGGTGGGTTGAGTTTTGTGGATGTACGAGACGCTGCGCGCACGTTTCGAGTGGCGATGAAGAAAGGGCGACATGGTGAACGGTATCTGCTGGGCGCCGCCAATTGGACCTTTGAAAGATTTTTTGGCCGGTTAGAGCGGTTGACGAAAATCTCTGCTCCGAAGTTGGCACTACCATCGAAGTTTATGGTGGCGGGAGCGAAACTTGTTGATTCGTTTTTCAAACAGTGGGATTTTGCGTCGCCGGTGGAGCCTGGCGCGATTGAGATGGCGCAGTATTTCTGGTATCTGAACTGTGCAAAAGCCTCGCGCGAACTCGGCTTCCGTCCACGCGACCCGGGCGAAACACTTCACGATACGGTGGTTTACCTTCGGGAAAACTTCTTGGGGGGCGACGCTTTTGGAGTGCGGCGGTAAGGGGTGTCAAGCCCGCATCGCCCTTTTCGCTTTGCCTTTTCCTCAACAAACCTCAACCCTAACCCTCGCTTTTCTCACGTTTTTAGCCACTCAGCTGAACAATATTGCCCAGCCTTCGTAAAAGGATGTAAAAAGGGGCGTCAACGAGAGGAGACCGGCCCATGTTTTGTCCTGTCTGTGGGAGAGACTCTAACGAACGTAAATTCTGCGCCTCGTGCGGCACTAACCTCGAGACGGTATCGCAGGCACTATCTGGTACAGAAGATAATTTCTTTACCAAGATGGACACGGGATTGGACTATTTTATTGCAAGATATTCTGAACACATCTTCAAGAACGCTCCAACCCACGCGCTGGACCACAAAGTCAGTAAGTCGTGGCGCATCCTTGGTCAGGGCGTTCTGACCTCCTTTCTGGATCTTCTGCTCTTCTGTTTAATGTGGAACGTTCTACCTCTTCGATTTCTGCTTCTTTTGATCTCGACACCGATAAGACTACTTTCTGAGCGTATTAAATATCAGGAGGCGGCGCTGGTGCAGGCGCAAAGCGTCGCAGCAAACGATTTGCCGAATTCTCTGCCCCAGGAATGGTTACCCGGCTCTGTTCCCAGTGTGACAGAGCACACAACCATGATACTCGGCGACAAAACAAATGTAGAGTTAAAGCCCCGTCGCAATCGGTGAGTGTTGCGCGCAGAACCACCGACCCGTGCCGGTGATTTTTGGAGAAGACCGCTTACGAAGATTTTTTTGCTGACCTGTATGGTGACTTTACGGTGTGCTCAAAGACTGCTGAAGAAGAATCCTGGTCCTACTGTTGCTCGAACAGATGAGTTGGTACCAGTGCTTGGAAACTGGCACTGCAATCTCATCTATCTCGCTAAAACACGGTTCTCCTCTTTGTAAAGTGCTCTTAAGTACGAGTATCCAGTCGATGCAGCAGCCAGGTTGTTCGCGGTGAATCGTGAGTAGTGAACCGTGCTGGTTTCTGGCCGTTCTAAACCTAGTCCCCTCGGGAGCCGGTGGTATCCGGACAATTCGGAAGTACTTTGGCGGCTCGTGTGTAGCAGCCAACATGAGACTCCACCGGGCAAGCCGGTGGTATCAATGAACGTTGAAGGTGACGGGGCGTTGGTAGCGGCGAACGTGAAACTCCACCGGGCAAGCCGGTGGTATCTGTTGAGAGGACAATGCGCATGTTTCTTAAGCTGATTGCTTTGCTGTTATCACAACCCAAAACCGAAAGGTCGAAGAGGAGATAAAAATCGATGAACATCAGGTCGCTGACTACCAAGGAAGAAATGCAGCGTTATGTTGACTTCGCCAATGAGGTTTACCGTAACAACCTCTACTGGGTGCCACCTGATTCTCATCACCTGACAGAGTTGCTGGCAGGTGATGGCGGATTCGAGTCGCAGATACAGAGTTTTTGTGTGGAGGAAGGAGACCGAATCCTTGCAACAGTCGCCGCTGTACGGGACGAAACCTACAACCGACATTGGAACGAGCAAATGGGCCACCTCCTCTTCTTTGAAGCCTTACCTGATCAGCACGAGGCTGTTAACTTACTCCTACGTACCGCATGTGACTGGCTCCGTAAGCGTGGCTGTAATGGTGCGCGCCTATCGATGCTGCCCGGTATGCAGTTGCCACTGACTATTGATGCTTACGACAGTGTCCCTACTCTCTTTCACACTTTTAACCCTTCGTACTATCACAGCTACGTTAAGAACGCTGGCTTCATGACTGAGCATGGCGTGGTGCAGTATCAAGTAAAATTCACGCCGGAGCTGACCGACCGGTACCGCGAGATGGTTAAAAGAGCTACCGCTGCGGGCGTGTCTCTTCGGTCATGGGATTTTGACCGGCTTGAACAGGAGAATGAGCTATTCACTGAGCTCTGCAACGAGACCTTCCAGGCACATTGGGGATTCATGCCACTGCCGAGTGAGGTAATGCAAGGTTTGACGGTCGAGTTAAAAGACTTTCTGGTAGCTGACTTCACTGCGTTTGCTGAAATCGACGGTCAAACGGCGGGATTCGTCTACTCCGCGCCGGATCTCAATCAAGCTCTCCACCCGATGAGAGGCAAAAATATCGAGGACAACTTTTCCGAGTTCCAACAACTGCTTGAGAAAATAGACCACGGCGTGCTTCTGATTATCGGTGTAAGGAAAGATTTTCGGGGACGAGCTATCAATCTCGCCCTGGCGGCGAAAAGCTATCTCGCCATGATCGAGCGAGGCTATAAGACCGCGAGTTACACGGTGGTTCTGGATGACAACTGGCCATCGCGCCGCACCGCAGAGAAATTAGGTGCAATGGTCACGAGAAACTTCAACGTATATCGGAGAGATTTGTAACGCGTCAGAAACAATAACGGTTTGCCTCACGTTGGGGAGTGTTCTTTACGGGTGCGCTTCTCGGAATGGCACTCCCAGCGCTGCTGTATGTGACATTCCTGCCTCGTGGTCAGGATATATCCGCGGGCTTGGTATCAGCGCAGCACTGGCCGAGAGCATTGGGGCGCGCGGTGGCCCACTGCTGGCCGGCATGATTGCATTCCTCGGAGCGTGGCTGCTGTTCAAGACGCAACTCGATAGCGTTAAAGGAATGACACGGGCGATAACGGATATTCTATGGACCGGCAGCCGTCGATTCCGAGAGTGGCGCGGAGGTGATGTACGTGCTGTCTACTATTCCGTGCTCGCTGTGGTGGTACTTTGGGGCATCATTGCGCTCCGTCTCGCTCAGCCAATTTTGCTGCTACAACTTGGAGCGAATGTGGCTTCTATAGTTTTGGTCATTGCGTCGGTGCACTTGCTCTACATAAACACCCGTCTGCTGCCGCTGGAACTGCGACCGCCGCGCTGGCGCCGTGTAGCTCTGGTTGGTATGTCGCTCTTCTACAGTTTCTTTGTAGTACTTTCGCTGAGCACCTTCCTGTAAGCCCTGGTGTTGGGCACACTCCCTCGAAAGCCTCATCTCATAGATCTCGCAACAACTGCGGGTTGCGCTAAGATAAGATTTTAGAATCACAAATCCCCGACACCGGCGCGTTACTTCTAGAGCAAGGATGAGGGAAATCAGTCATGAGGATCTACGTAAGTCGGATCGGCGCAGCGGTGGCTGTTCTGGTCTGTTTCGCAGCGCCCGCAGTTCCGCAAGATGGCGGCAAACACAAAGAGCTTCCAAAATTCCACAAGGTCAACTCCGTCTTATACCGCGGTGCGCAACCAAAGCGAGGTGGACTGGAACGCCTTGCTAAATTGGGGATCAAGACGATCCTGGATTTACGCGGCGCCGGAGACCGTGCGCGCGCACAAGAACAGGAGGCAGTCGGGTTAGGAATAAGGTATTTTAACGTGCCGATCAAGTGGTATGGCAGACCGACAGATCAACAGGTAGACCGTGCGCTCCAGATCATCAATGCGCCTGAGAATCACCCCGTCTTCGTCCACTGCGGTCACGGAGTCGATCGGACGGGGCTGATGATCGCGGTATACCGTATCGCGCAAGAGGGGTGGACAAGCTCGGCAGCTAAGGCCGAAGCAAAGCGTCTTGGTATGCACTGGTGGAAGTTCGGTTTAAAAGATTATATAGGTGACTATCACAGACGACTGTCCACCCGCACCGGGGAAAAAAGTGGGAGTCGCTTACTGACTGCCAATTGAATCGAGCCTTGAGCGCATCTTGGGTCGCGAAGAACCAGAACAATGCGAACAATGTTCGATCCCGAGGTCCACGCTGAGATTCGCACCCGAATCCAGAGGTTGCGACCGGATTCGCTTCGACGCTGGGGTCGTATGACCACCCCGCAGATGATTGCCCACCTTAGTGACCAAATGCGCCACACCCTGGGTGATGCAAAGTGCGCGGCACGACGAGGGCTGCTACGCCACTCACTGGTCCGCTATCTGGTAATTTATCTGCTTCCATGGCCCAAAGGGAGAATAAAAGGTCCGCCCGAGGCATTCGTGACACAGCCGACATCGTGGGAAGCGGACGTTAAAACACTGATGGATCTCGTCGATAGATTCGTCGCTCACGGACCCGATGGACAATGGCCAGAGCACGCGCTTCTAGGTCGGATGTCCGGACCAGATTGGGGCGTGTTTTGCAACAAGCATTTCAACCATCACCTCAGCCAGTTCGGAGTTTGATGATAAAACCTGCAGAACTGGTTCGGCTGCGCTATGCTGTGAAGTCTTACCAGGTCAGCTTGAATCGGCCTAATGTTTCTCGTCAGCTGGGTCTACCGCACTAAGTCTTTGTCCAGTTATAGGTGAGGTTAATTGCACCTGAACAGGAGCAATAACACATCAACGCTTCACATTATACAGAAGATAAACACAGCCTTGCGGAAGCATTCTGCACTCCTTTAGCTCCAAATCAATTTGGCGCTTCATCTTGTAGAACAGGGGTATGCCAGATCCAAGCAAAACAGGGTGAATGTTAACGCCAATCTCATCGATGAGATCTGCTTCAAGAAAGCTTCTTCCTAACTCCCCACCTCCCATGATGTAGATCCCTTTGCCCTTTTTCTTCTTTAATTGGCGGAGGAATTCAACCGCATTCTCCGACACCAGTTTGACTCGTTTGTCGGGACTCTCCTTGAGCGTGCGTGAGAAGACGTAGTTCTTTACACCCGGATAGGCAGGCGTGCCGCTCTTTAAGGCTACATCATAGGTCTTACGTCCCATAAGCACTGTATCGAAACTCTGCCAATATTCTGACACCAGGGCAGCCACCTCATCGCTCCACAAGAGCCAGTCAACCTCGTGGTGCTTCCGAGCAATAAAATTGTCGAGGCTACTTGCACAACCAAATGTCACTCTACGCATGAGATTAAGCCCTCACAGGATCAAAACAGCAAGGTTGAAGTAGAACAGCAACGTCGCGATGTCGGCAAAGGCAAGAGTCAAAGGCCCGGCAGCGATCTTCGAGTCCTCTTTGATGGAATGCAATAGTGCTGGGATGCTTAAGCCAAGTATACCAGCTGTGGTGATAGCGAGGACGATGGTTGAGCCTATACTTACTGCGGGCAACAGTTCGCCGCGCCAAAGCCACGCAACTGCGCCGATTATTGTGCCACACACAATGCCCAACAATAACGTTGAGGTGGCCTCACTCCGCAGCCAGCCGAGATAGGTCTGCCAGGATGGTCTGCCAAAGTGCAGATTCTGGAGGGCCACCGTCATCGACTGAATACTGACGCTTTCACCCAGTCCCAGTACAAGGGTTAGGAAGAACGCGAGGATCAGAGTCTGAGCCAAAGTGGTTTCATAAGCACCTGCGAGTAACGCGCAGATCGTGCCACTTGCCATAGTTGCTACGAGCCAGGGGAAGCGGTAACGAAAAACCCCAAACGCGGACCTGCCCTTCAGTTGCTCAATACCAAATCCAATCAATTGGAAAACGTCTTCTACCTGTTGGCGTTCTGCCAGATCGATGGTTTCTTCGGTAAAGAACCCCACATCGATAACGCCGCGTATGTGGTTGTCGTCGTCAACCACCGGAAACGCAAAAAACTTATGCTTTACGAACATCTCACATGCTTCGAGAACAGTTGCGCGATGCGAAACCGTAACGACGTCCGTGATCATGATGTCGGTAATGCTTACGGTGGGCATGGAAGTCAGCAGGCGCCTGGTCGGAATTATCCCTACCAACTGACCGTCATCATTAATAACGTAAAAGTAGATGATTTGCTCACCAATTCCCTCGCGCCGAATAATGCTGAGCGCCTCGCCCACGTTGAGGTTCTCCCGAATGATGGGAAAATCTTTCCGGGCGAATCGCAACACCGGCTCGTGCAGGTGATCCGTATTGTTGTTCAATGTGTCCTCCCGTCCTGTTAAGAACCCTCACTCAAGAGCTGGAGAGTCTGCTGCAGAATCCAACGAACACCTTTCCGGGGTTGCCTCCGGGCGACGGTTCGCCACTCCAGAGTTCCGATTCAAGGTGACGGGTTAGGGCCTGGGCTTGTTGAGGGGATCTAGCTTCAAATGGGTGCAACTATGCTGGTCGTCAGTCCTTGGTTATGAAGTTCGTCGCGATCATCAGATATGACTGTTAAATTGGAATCGTTGTGCTCATGAACTGCGGTTGTTAGGTGGGTAAGACTCGCGTTAGACGAGAAACACAGGCTGAGAAGCAGACCAATGAGTAAACAAGGTCGTACCCTGATTGCCCTAAGTGAATGTGGTGTGAAGCTCATCAGAAAAGGAACGGAAATAATAACAGCTACGCGTCATTTCCAAAACCAGAGGTTTCCTCAGGTAGTGGTTCAGTTTGAAACTGGGAAATAAGATTCAACGGTTCTTGGGAACGCGGGCGTCCCCGCCCGCACGGTGCCCAATTTGTTGCATCTTCTTTTCCGCAATCAATTTCGCGCTGCGCGCTCAATGCGGGCGAGACGCCCGCGTTCCCAAGAACCGTTGAATATTCGAACTCAAGATTTGAAACTGAACCAGTACTTTTCCTCAGAATTTGATTTCTCAGCGAACTCTCTGTGCCCTCTGTGGTTAGACTTTCGCTCGTGTCATTCTCCCAGCGCTGCGTATTTGAACAAACGAAACCGGTATTGCTGTTGATCGCGAATGTTTTTCGCCACCACACCGTGCAGGTTCTCATCCCACTTTGTGTATTGATCGATCAAGGCGTCTGCTGCCGCCCTGTCACCGGCGTATTGAACCTCAAGCGTTTTCCTCAGCATCTGCGTCACCACTTCATGGTACTTATCGTAGTGAATGCGTAATCTGCCGTTTTCAAAAGTGAGCAGTCCGTTCTCAAGAAAGAAGTTCCACTGCATCAGCTGCATAGTGTTGTAAGGTTGGTCGCGTCGGGGCCGATTGTTCTGCAGCACGCGTAAGATGCCGCCGGCGTAGACGCTGCGCAATTGTGCGTCCGTGTAGTAGCCCTGTTTGTGGAGCGCTTGAGCAACAAAGAGCGACACCAAATCTGCCTTCATCTCCTCGAGCGCACTGGCATTCTCCAGTAAGGCCTCGTCGAGATCCCGATTGTCCTTTGTGCGATCAACGCCGAGATAGTGACCAACTTCATGCCAAAGAGTTCGGTAGAAGTTTCCCTCAGAGGTCAATTCCCTTGCCTGTTCGGGACCAACGGCGGCCGTCAAGTTGCGCGACGTGCTCTCAAAGATATTCGGTTCGCGCATGATGTTGGCCCGCAATAGAATCGTTCTGCCATAACGCCTGGCGAGATAGCTTTCGTTCGGAAGGATTGTTGCTGTGTTACCGCCGCGTGCCTGCCCGAAGTCAGCAATGACATCGTAAACGCCGACAGGAATATCCTCACGAATCTTCTTCTGTTGCGTGTATGGCAAAGAGTCTTCTAATGACTGCAGGCCCTTCATAGCCCGGCGCAGAGCAGCCGCCTCTTGTTGTCTGGTAGACAGGAGACTCAACGCGAAGAAGGTTTTCACGCCATAAAGTTCATCGTCGTAGGTCTCATACGACCCGATTTGGGCGTTCAGGTTCTTGAACTGTCCGGTAATCCAGGCTGCGTCGCCAGATTCGTAGTCGTCGGAGAGCAAGTCACGGGCCCGATTTCGCAGGTAACGCGCAAGTTCACCGTCGTCTTTGGCTACCGCCTCGGCGGCCTCGTTCAATAGCCGGTGCGCACTAGTCAGATCTTCCGCGTAGGCGACAGAATACGGGACTGCGTAGAACCCGCGTTCGCCACCATTCTTTAGAGCGGACTGGAGGCGCGCAGCAAGTCCGGGATGCAGCGTGTCCAGAACCGGATACTTCTTCAACAGGGCAAGATCCATTTGCAGGTTTGGTGCAGTGGAACGACGGACAACCGACCGCAAATCCATCAAAGACTCGCGACTCTCCGGGTTGGACGAAAGAAAAGCTTCAATTTCTTCTTTCTTCACCGCCCATGGATAGACGTTCTTTCCCGGTTGTATTTCATCAACCGGTAGAAATGCTTCCCGCCTGTTCTCAAGTGTTGTCGCAATCGGGCCCTGATTAAGACGGTATAGAGTGATTAGATTCTCGGTAGCCGCAGTCGCCCGCGTTTGATTCTGTAATTGCTGGAGTTGCTGATGGGCCTTCGTCGCCTCAGGATGACGCTGATGTTCATATAGTCGCTGGAAGATCTTGCCAACTTCCAGCAGCTTTTCGACGGCCCGTCGCTCTCCTGCCGTGAGATGTGACAGATTGGGGGCGAGCGTGAGGGTCTGTGTCTTGTCGATGATCGGCTGGCTTTTTTCGCGTGGCCAATAACCCGGGGGTAGGCTTTGGGCATTCATGCGGGATTCACTCTGCAACAGGCTAAACGCGACGAGACCTGCGATTAGAGACAAGAATACAATTTTCATATAGGGATATTCCTCTGAGCTGCCTCAGCGCGTGGTCTTTCGAAGACTTGAAGCAACACGACTCACGCAGGATAAACACTCTTGACTTTAGGATACCACCGACTTTAGATCCGTTTCATCCTTTCCATCTGTGGCCTCCTTCGTCCCACAAGTCAAGCTTTTCAACTGTCCGACGTTTGTGGCAGCGACCGCTAACGCTTCAGCTCGTTCACTGAGCTATTTGCGCTTGTCCCTGTGGCATCGTGCTTGCTATGTCGCAAGGCGCATGAAAAGTTTCGCAATCGACCTGCTCCGTGGTCTAACTCGTCGTTGGCGGCGACAAAGGCGACGCCAAAAGGTCGGTCGCGCGTACGACATGGCCCTCGAGATCGCGTCCGAGTTGCGACCAGGCGTTCGCATACTGGATGTCGGCTGCGGCAACGGATTCATCGCACACCATCTGGCTAGCCTCCTACATTCCAAAGTGGTGGGTCTCGACGTCGGGAACACAACAAATGCCAGGATCGACTACGTGCGGTACGATGGCGAGAACTTCCCAATGGCCGATGGATCGTTCGACGTGATTCTCCTCTGTTACGTGTTGCATCATGCCGTAGACGCTCGTTTGGTCCTTAAGGAAGTTAATCGAGTGCTGACGTCGGGGGGTGTGGTGGTGATCTACGAAGACATTCCCAGAGCGGGGTGGGATCGCCTGGTTTGCTGGTCTCACAGCCGCAGATGGCAACCTCGTACTGGACGCTGCAGCTTCCGTTTAGAGGCCGAATGGTATCAAATGTTTACCGCAGACTATGAGGTTGTCTCCGAAAGACCCCTCTCACGCTGGCGCAACTTTGCACATCCAGTAAGTCGTCAGCGCTTCGTGCTAAGGTCTAAAAACGCGAAAGCGGTGGAGATGCCCCAGGTTGTTGGTAAGGTTCCTGCTGATTCTCCAGACGAGATATGCATAGCTGCATAAAACTACGTCGACTGCAAATCAGAGCACGCCGATCTGCCGGTACATCGTTCCAAACTTCATCAAACCAACGTTGCAATAACTGTTTATTCGCCTCAGACATGCTGCCCCCGTTCGGTTTTAATCTTGGACCAAATCTCCAGTGAGTCCAGAACCCGATCCGGATTGTTTCGCGATCTTGATCAGTTCCCTCACCTTCTCTTGTTGGTCATCGTTTAGGTCAACAAACTGCACCCCAAAACCGATGCCTCTCACGTGGTGCCGAACTTCGCCTTCAAGGTACAACCAATCTTCATCAGGCATAAGCACACGAAAGCCAACAATCTCGCCTTGACTAACTTCGCCAACGGTGTCGAGAAAGCAACCACCTTCAGACAGATTCGTGATGCGTGTGGGTGGAGCGTCGGTGCGCTCCCAAACGGCATTCAAACTTACGCTTAGTCGAGGCTTAGAGCGACGATCCGGCATGATGTGAAACTACTCCTGAGGTTAAGACCGTGGTAAGAATCTACGCCGAGTATTCTGTTATCTCCCCGGGCTTTCGCAGCATCTTATTCACTTCACCCAGGTGCTGTTCTTCTTCGGCGATCATGCGACGCGCATACTCTTCCAGGAGGACTGAACGATCTCGCACAAGCGCTAACAGGCGCTGGTACAACTCCAGACCATGTTTCTCGGCTTCGAGCGATTCCAACAGAATGTTGTTGATGCCATGCTTGTGAGTCTCCAATAACGCTCCAATCTTTAACGAGGGATGATCACCAAAATGAGTGACCAATTCACCGGCTTCGTTAGCGTGTGCAAGGCAGGTACTAGCTTCTCCACGCAACCAGGCGGTGATCGGTATTCGGTTATGACCAAAGACCATCAATGAATAGTGTGTGTATCGGACGACTCCCGCTAATTCAGTTTCCATTATCTCGTTCAATAAGGCGACTGCTGCAGCTCTGTCAAAGTCTGACATCATTTTCCTCCGCTGAATCTGTTGGTGATTTTGTTGGGTGGATTCTACAATGTATTGCGCCTGCGTGAATAGAAGGCTACAGACGATCCCACGGCCCCCAGATTCAACAACAGAGTGAGTAGTCCACCATTCGCACTCGATTCTGGTTGGTATTCCCAGACCTGACCGAGCTTTCGATCTCCGCCACTCGTAGACGTAAAAAAAATCTTGCCCAGACCAAAAATACAGCCTTCGAGTCGGCAAAAAGTAGTGCCACCACGCTCAAGCCCCTGTCGGTAGACTGACAAGTTGTCGAAGTCGGCGTCAGACGGATCAGGATCTGGATGTCTACCCAGGTCACCGGTAGCGACAATCCTTCTTTTTGCTGAGTGGTGGTATTGAACTGAGGCTGGTTTTTGACAGCAAGCATTTGAAGACGCCCGCCGGCTCCCAGCCTCCTTGTTCGAGTAGGTAGAAATCGATAGAACCCACACGTCACCAGATCTTCAGTAAGGTAAACGATCCCAGTTTGTGGATCTACGGCAATGGCCTCGTGTACAAAGCGTCCCATGGCCTTGATTGAAACTATTTGGCCCATGCTCTCTTAAGTTTCTTGACCGGTGACGGATGCCGTAGCCAGGTAGTTAAACTTTAACGTCAATTACCCTCGCGGGAATTCCCAGTCGGAAAACCGCGCTTCCTCATGAGCGCATCAACCTTCGCGTCACGACCACGAAACGCGCGGTACCCTTCGGCCGGATCAACTGTATTGCCCACGGAGAAAATATACTTACGCAGACGTTCGGCCACACTGCGGTCGTATGGTCCACCCGCCTCGACAAAAGCGCCGAAAGCGTCTGCCGTCAGCACGTCCGACCAGAGATAACTATAGTACCCCGCTGAATAAGCATCACTTGAAAACACATGGCTAAAGTGGGGTGTACGGTGGCGCATCACCAACTCCTTAGGCATTCCCAACTGAGCCAGTGTCTCTTTCTCAAACGCGTCGGGATCGATTTTCTGGTCACTCGCCAGATGCAGCTTCATATCAACCAGTGCGCTGGCGAGGTACTCAGTCGTGTCAAAGCCTTCGTTGAAAGTCTCGGAGCGCTTGATCCGATCCACCAACGTTTGGGGGATTGGTTTACCGGTTTGGTAGTGAACCGCAAAACGTTGCAATACCTCAGGTGTAGACAACCAGTGTTCAAGCAGCTGCGAGGGAAATTCAACGTAATCTCGAGCAACAGCCGTCCCTGCAAGCGAACGATAAGTCACGTTTGAGTTAAGCCCATGCAGCGCATGACCGAATTCGTGAAACATTGTCGTCGCATCGTCCCACGAAATCAGGACCGGTTCGCCCGGTTTACCTTTAACGAAGTTTGAGTTGTTCGAGACGATCGTTGTGATTGCACCGTCCGCTTTTTGTTGACTGCGATAGGCACTCATCCAGGCACCTGATCGTTTGCCTGCGCGCGCATAAGGATCGAAGTACCAAAGGCCGATATGGCGCTTGGAGTCCCTATCTGTGACTTCCCAGACGCGCACGTCAGGATGGTAGACCGGAACACTCGTGACGGGTGTAAAGTTGAACCCAAACAGTTCGCCCGCAACCCAGAAGATGCCTTCCCGCAATTTCTCGAGTTGCAGATACTGCTTCACCTCATTTTGATCCAGGTCGTACCGCTCTCTTCGAACTTTTTCCTGGTAATAGCGGTAGTCCCACGGTTCAATTTTTATTCCGGCTTTCTCCTTGTCAGCCAGGGCCTGCATGTCAGCTACTTCCTGGTTCACCCGCGCGACGGCAGGTTTCCAAACGGCCTCCATCAATTCCATCGCCCGTTCCGGGGTTTTGGCCATCGCATTTTCAAGTCGCCAGTGAGCGTGCGTAGAATAACCCAGTAGCTTCGCGCGTTCGGCTCGTAGCTGCAGGATCTCGGTGATGATAGCGTTGTTGTCTCGTTCGCCACCGTTATCACCGCGGTTCACGAACATCCGCCAAGCCTTCTCCCGTAGATCCCTGCGATCGGAATAGGTAAGAAATGGGTCTATAGATGAACGCGTGTTTACTATCACCCAGGCGCCGGGAAGCTTTTTGGTCACGGCGGCGGCGCCGGCGGCATCACGGACAGAAGCAGGTAGCCCGGCAAGATCCGCTTCCGTCTTCAAAACCAAAATTTGGTCTGTCTCCTCAGCCAGCACGTTTTGACTAAATCTGGTGTAGAGGCCGGCTAACTGTTGGTTAATGGTCGAGAGCCGTGCCTTTGCCTTGGCGTCAAGCTGGGCCCCGGCCCGCACGAAGTTCGTGTTGTAAAGCCAACTGAGACGCTGTTGTTCTGGCGAAAACTTAGCTTTTTCCGGAGAGTTGTAAACGGCCTTTATTCGATTAAAGAGCGCTTCGTTCTGCGTGATTTGGTCGCTGGCGGCTGCCAACCGTGGCGCCATCTCTCTCTGGACGGCCTGAAACTCGGCGCTGGCCATTGTTCCGCCCCACACGCCGTAGACAGCAGTTACACGTTCGAACGTTCGGCCAGCGCGCTCCAACGCCGCAATCGTGTTTTCAAAGTTGGGAGCTTCTGGATTGGCTGCGATCTTCTCGATTTCCGCAAGTCGTTCCGCGAGTGCCGCCTCCAGCGCCGGTTTGAACAGTTCGACCTTTACTTTGTCGAACGGGGGTACGCCACCATAAGGACCTTCCCACTTGGCAAGTAACGGGTTATCAGCATTCTGAAGCACTTCAGCCAGATTGGTTCCCGGAGTTCCAAGCATGATCACTGTCATGATGGCCAATAAGACAACAACGCTAACGCGTCGAAAGATAAATTCGCGCATAGACACCAACTTTCTTTGATAGCTTCACCGCACAATAAATGGAAAGAGAGATTGCCGGCGAGACAAGTATATTTGTGAGCCTAGATGATGTACAGCGGGCTCCGGGAAGGCAGGAGCGCCTACTTCCGGAACGCGGGCGTCCTCGCCCGCTCTTTTTTGCGGAACGCCTACTTTCGGAACGCGGGCGTCCTCGCCCGCTCTTTTTTCGGAACGCCTACTTCCGGAACGCGGGCGTCCTCGCCCGCTCTTTTTCCCGAACCCCAACTTCCGGAACGCGGGCGTCCTCGCCCGCTCTTTTTTCCGAACGCCAACTTTGGCCCCGCCCGCTCACTTTTGGACCACGGGCGCTAGCTTAGTTCGCAGTCTGCTTTCTCTGCGTGTGATACCGCAACGCAACCTTAACCATCAACGGTTCCGTTGCCTTTGCCTTAGGTCGATAGTAAATAGTTTGAGGTGTAGGCGCGCTCGCGTTCAACACCTGCGGACCGCCCGAAGCAGCCTGACGTTCCTCCTTGGTCCAACGCTTTCCCGCTCCACCTTCTAACTCAATCGACCCAACCTGTGTACTCCACTGTTTTTCCCAGACGGCGACCTGATCCTGTGAAAGTTTCTGCGCCTTGTCGCCAATCGTAATCCCCTCCAAGGGAGTTGGAGTCACAAACACACTAAGAACCTCGGCAACGTGATCGGGCCTGCTGCGCCGCACACGAAAATATGGAGGTGCATCTTCCTGGGCCGGAATCTCTATCAACTTCCCTATTTGAACGCGATTATCGCCGTTGAGCGTGCGAGTGGTCGGAAACACCAGATGCGGTTCGCCCAAACTGCCGTCGGCATATTGTTCCCGGTCTATCACGTAGAGGTATCCAGAACGTGCCGCCTCGACGCTAATGCGGAGCCGATCGCCTGGAAGCAGCTTGGCATTTGCAGAGATTCTCTCTGGCAACCATTCGACGTCTTCATCCTCATCGTGAACTATGATTCGTTCACCTGCGTCCGACGAAGTTGAACGCCGCAGCCGCCAGATCGTTACACCAATTACACTGTCGCTCTCGACTCCTTCAGTTGAAACGTTTGGCGTATTCACGCGATAAGTTCGTTGTGGGCGCTTGCGTTTTGGTTTTGCGTTTGCCTTTTTCGACGTAATGAATGCGGTGTCCCAGAGTCGTCGGGTGGCATCATTGTCGGATTGTGCAAACGAGGCTGTACCTGCAAACAACAGCAACGCTGCCGCAACTACAAGAAAGTGAAGTCGGTTCATAACCAGTTCTCCCTTTGAACACGTAAGACGAAACGGACGGGCCTATACAACGCCTGCCGTCGTCATCGCCAATCGCCCTGAAGTACAAAAGCAGCCCAATAATATGGCGCCTGCCACTGCGGATCCTGCGCCATCTCACCTTGTGCCTGCCGTAGTGCAGCCGCAGGTGTGAGCCCCTGCTTCAACATTCCTCGATAAAATCGTCGCATTAGTTCTGCAGTGGCCTTATCGTTGACGTTCCAAAGGCTCACCACCACGCGCCGCGCCCCGGCGTACATGAAAGCCTGTGTAAGTCCGACAAGGCCTTCACCCTTAATCTCTTTCCCCAGTCCCGTTTGACAAGCGCTGAGCACCACCAGTTCCGCCGGCAGATTCAGGTTGTAGATCTCATGTGCACGTAGGAAACCATCCTGCGCATTGCCTTGTTGGTCAACGAGCGACAGCACCAACGCGGAGAGATCTGGACGTTCGCTGTCGATATATCCGTGTGTGGCAAAATGAACATACCTATAGCGGCTAAGATCTTCGCTGACAGCCACCTCGCGATTCGCCCGGAAGTCCAGCGCCTTAAAACTGCTCGTACGGGGGGCTACTGCGAGTATCTGCTCCGCTTCCAGCCGGGTGAACCGCAGCCGCCGAATAGCGACCTTCCCGGTGGGATCGTCAGCTATGTGTTCCAGTATTCGCGTATCGCCACTGTTTTCTACTTGCCGTCTTGCACCCGAAGAGAGCGAGTCTTTCCGCAGCCTCTCGTCTTCTGCGGAGAACACCGGATCTGCAATCACAGCGATGCCTCTGGCGGCGGGCCGGCGATTCAGCAGGTTGTTGCGTTGGACCGCAAGCGCGGACGCGGAAGGCAAAGTTATTACCTCGTGGTCCGCTATCAATGGACGGAGTGGCTTCGCACGGCGTGCAATTTCGCGCGACAGCGTGAGCGCACTAAAAGGCACATATTGCAGCGCGCCGTCGGCAACAATCGCCAGTCGTTTGCCGCGAAGGTCGAGCTCTGGCGGCAATACCATCCTGCTCAACTCACGAATCAAGGAAAGCTGAGCATCGGCCTCAGAGATACGCTGCTTCTTTCCTGCAGCTGTTTCACGCGGTATCAACTGGCTGCGGGCTGTAAGCAGACTGTAGATGCGCCTCGCCGACTCTTGAATCTGTTCGCGCTTAGGCAGTTCAAAACTCTTCAAGGAGCTTGACGTGACCGCCCAAAGGTAACTTCGCGCTTTTCCTAAGGAGTACTCGAGCAGGATGGTGTCTCCGTCTAATTGCTGTTGGATCTCATTCAGACCAAGCGGCTGAGGCTGAGTGAGCGCCGCATAAGCCGGACTGCTCCTGCGAATTGCCGCCTGCACCTCCTGATAGTTATCTTCGAGGCCGCTGATTTCACGCTTTAGAATATCGATCTCCTGCGCACTTCCCTTTTGAGCCAACAATTGAATCTGTCGTTGCGCCTTTGCGTTCAGCAACTGTGCAAGAGTCCGCTCTCGCTCTAGCAGTTTGGAATCAACCCCTTGTCGAATATTTACAGTTGTTTCCGCCAGCATCTCCATTAGACTTCTGGCGCGACCTCTTTCGACGGCACGCAGAGCTTCCGCGTCATGACCTTTTAAAGGATCTTCCGCATGTTGTTGCATCAAAAGGTCAATGTAGAATTCGTAGGCCTGGTCGCGCGAGGCAAGATATGAGGCGCGGAGTTGCTGACTCACGGACCGGGCGCGAACTGTTTCGATTAAGCGCAGTGCTTCTTCAATGGATGTGCGGGATTTAGTAATTTCTCCAGCCATCATGTGCGCACGCGCAGTTCTTTCGAGCGTAACAGCCAGGCCATTCAAGTCACCAATCGCGCGAAAACGCGACGAGGCCTCGGCAAGATGGCTCAACGCCTTTTCCGGCTGCTGCAGCAGGTTGTAGACGTTTCCCAAACTTGCCAATGCCAGCGCCTCACGTCGGAGGTTGCCGGTTGCTCGTTGGACCTCGAGCGCGCGTTGGTGATAATCGAGAGCTTTTTCTGCGTGGCCCTGAGCTGAATAGACGAGTCCAGTCAGATCAAGTGTTTCTGCCTCCTGCGCCCGATTACCGGTTTGCTGTTGAAGGGCTCGGGCCTGAGCGAAAAACTCCAGCGCCTTATCGTATTGGCCCATACGGTAATAGGCGTGGCCGATATTGCTGATCGTGTAAGACTCGGCGTTCTTGTCGTTTGCGGCGCGTAGCAATGGCAGTGACTGCTCAAGATATTCGAGCGCTTTCTCTGATTCTCCGGAGAATAAATAAGTCATGCCGATGTTGTTCAGAGCGACGGCTTCCCGAGGTGTGCTTTTAAGATCTCGGTAGATCGCCAGCGCTTGCCGAAAGTACTCGAGCGCCTTCTGCGAGTCCGACAAATCGGTGTGGATCTTACCAACATTGTTGAGCGTGTTCGCCTCGACCAGTTTGGACGCGGTCTCTCGCGACAGCTTGAGCGCACGATCATAGTGCGTTAGCGCTTGTCCAACGTCTCCCAGAACATCGCGAATGCCGCCGAGGAATGTTTCAGCTCCAGCCTCCAGCCGAGCGTCTTTTACCTCCTTCGCTAAGCGAATAGACTGGTCAAAATACTGGAGTGCCCTGCGAAACTCGCCCAACTGCACATATCCACCACCAACCCTGTTAAGCGACAACGCCTGACGATATGTGTCGCCCGCAGCCTTAAAGAGCGAAGCTGCGGATTCGTATTTTTCAATAGCCGCACGTTGTGCTGTCGTCCCGGGCTGCGCTCTCAGCTTTCGTGCTTCGTCAAACGCGCGACCGGCGGCAGCATGATCGCGATCCACCGCTGTGGCGTCGCGCAAAGCAAAAACTCTAACTGCGTAGACCCCAGCTGCCACTCTACTGTTAGTCGAGCGCACGTCGATGCGGTAATCACCCGAACTTTCGGCGACAAGTAATACGGCCTCTGAGCCCCACCTGTCGTTGGGACTATCGCTCTCGGTCAGTTGCTTTCCGTCTGGTCCAAATACGGATACCAGAACATCAATGTCTCTTTGTTCAATAATCACGTGCAAGAATTGACCCGCCGCTATGTGTACCCGGTACGACTGCGTCTCCCCGCCCTTCAGCGAGTTTTCACCGTTGACCAGCAGTGGTAGAGGTGTTGTCGATTGTTGGGGAGGAACAGAGGCGGGTGCCTGCGCGCTTACGTTCTGACAAAGAAGCAGCAGGCCGAGTGCCGCAGTCGAAAACCGCCGCAGCAGCTGGTCGCGAATTGCCACGCGAACTTTTGATATCCTTTGCATGGCCTCATTGCCTTAGAGCGCCGCATGGACAAGGTGAAACAGCCTCGCCTGAATCTACCTTGTCCATTTGGGGACGAACCTTACGCCGACGCCGCCGCAACATCCTGTTCTGGCTCGCCGCCACCGCCAACCTGCGCCTGGAACGTGCCATCCTCATCCGCGGTGATGGTTGGATCGTCATTGCTCCAGTTACCACTCGCGGCGGTGGCAGAAATCACCAGACTTGTGATTTCCCAGTTAAGGTCATTCAGTGAAAAACTGAAGCTGCTGCCGGTGATATCCGAACTCAGTAAATTGTTGTTGGTGTCATAAAAACCGTATGCACCACTGACTGTCTCAGAGGGCAAGAAATAACAGTTTTTCAGGTCGTCCTTGTCTTTGTCCCCTGTCACCGTGGTAATTTTAATCTTGTCGCTCATCTTCACTCCTCCTCTGGTTTGTCGTTGACACAATCATAAAGACCTGTGC
>Ga0209751_10000096_pt1 | contig 86681 bp, 78 predicted proteins | sample RifCSP13_1_FD_184019 | JGI IMG/M metagenome (GOLD analysis project Ga0209751, IMG submission 184019) | Soil microbial communities from Rifle, Colorado - Rifle CSP2_sed 13_1 (SPAdes) (version 2) | ecosystem: Environmental > Terrestrial > Deep subsurface > Rock core/Sediment | place: Rifle...
CCCCGGAAGGGCAAGGGCCCCCTTGGCAAGTTCGGCCCGGTGACCATCGCCGGCGAGTGCTCCTGGGACATTCCGGCCTGGTCGTCGATCAAGCTGGGCCACCGCGACTCGACAGAGCGACATGGCCAGGGGTCGACCTTCAATGGTTTGTCGCCGGTTTGATCGCAGAGTCTGAGCAGGCTCGATCGCCCAGTGGTTGATTGACGGGTCTTATCTACACGTCCCGTTTCTCAGCCTGCTCCACCGAGACGGAGGTTCAGTAGGTCGCTCGGCCTCCTGTGAGATCAAATGTGAAGCCGGTAGTGAAACTTGCGGCGGGGGAGACGATCCAGGCGGCCATCTCAGCGACCTCCTCGAGACGACCGAGTCGGCCCATGGGTATGCGCTGCGTCATGTAGTCAACCTGGCTCTGCGGCATGGCCTCGACCATGGGCGTCCAGATCACGGCTGGGGCCAGAGCGTTGACGGTTATCCCCTCTTGGGCGTATTCCTTTCCCATCGACTTCACCATCCCGATGAGCCCGGCCTTGCTCGCCGAGTAGGACACCATTCCCGCATTGCCCTCCTTGCCCGCTATCGAGGCGATGTGGAGGATCCTCCCGTAGCCTGCTTCCCGCAGCGGCCCCAGGACAGCTTGAGATAGCACGAAAGCTCCGATCAGGTTGATCTCGAGAACCCTGCGGAAATCATCCAAAGAGACGTCCTCTGAATTGATGCCGGTCTCACCAGTGATGCCAACGCAGTTCACGAGACCGGTCAGCCGGTTCCAGCGTGATAGTGCGATCGAAACAGCCGAGGTCGCCTGAACAGGGTCTTGGGCGTCCATGACGACCGCCACTGCTGACCCTCCGGCTTCGACTGCTTTATCGACGGCTCTCTCGCATGCTTCCTCGTCGACGTCAGCACATACGAGGCTCGCGCCCCGGATGCTGAGCAACTGGGTGACTGCCCGACCGATCCCACCACCGGCACCTGCGATCAAGAACACGCTGCCACCGAGGTCCAAGCCCGGGGGAGTTTCGGGCCGTCGATCGACGACTGGTTCTACCATGCGATCCTCCAAAATGGTTGGACCAAATTTCCGTACCTTCCTGCAACATCAGGCAATTGGATGTTATATAGTGGCCCGACCACGCACTGTGGATGGACCAATTCGCGATAATCTGAGAGAGAGGCATCGCATGGAGGCAGGAGCTAAGACCGGAACTCTGAAGCGCACGATAGCTGTCGCATTGGTGCTGGCTTTTGTGGCTGCTTGTGGAGACGGCGATACCACCGACACGACAGCTAGCAGCGATACCACGGCGCCGGCTGGGGACACGACGACCACCGAAGTTAGTTCGGCAACGACGGTGCAGGGCGTTGAGGGTCTCGTGATAGGCCAGGTAATTTGGGGCGCCGACCGCTATCAACTTGCCCACGCCGCAGCGGTCGAAGCCTACGCCGAAGAACTGGGCCTGTCGGTCCAAACCATAGATGGGCAGCAGGACGCGACCGTGCAGGCGAACGCCATTGAGGACCTGATCGCGGCCGGGGTAGACGGAATCATGTTCCAGCCATTCGATCCGGCGGGGGCCGTCACGCCGATCGAGGCGGCGCAGGAGGCTGGCGTCCCACTGGTCACCTGGGCCATCAAACCGGACGCAGCAGTAACTACTCCATTCTTGGAACTCAATGAGTACGACACCACCTTTGAGGCAGGGGTGAACGCGGTCAATGCAGTGAAGGATCTCTTCCCCGGGGACCCGATCCGCGTAGTTGCCCTCGACATACCCACCGTGGCACTTTGCTCTGAGCTGCGAATTCAGGGGTTTGTCGATGGTGTCCTGAGTGCTGATCCGACTGCTGAGATCGTGGCTCGGCCTGACGGTGAAGGGAACAGGCTCGCTTCCACCACGGTGATGGAAGACCAGATTCAGAGAGATCCTGACTTCAACATCGTCACTGCCTGCAACGGTGAGATGTTGTTCGGTGCGCTCACGGCCCTCGAGGCTGTTGGACGAGGGGTGGCTGTGGACAAGGTCCCTCAGAGTGAGTACGCCTTTGTGATCGCAGATGGTGTCACCGAGGTCGAGGCGTTTCTCAATCCGGCGTCGCCGATCATGCAGGTAGCCGTCCTCGCACCGAAAACCAATGGACGACTGTTCATGGACATGATGCTCAAGTTCATCCAAGGCGAGATACCCCAGGATCACCTCGAATCGACCGGCTCACTGCTTCTTCCCACAGACGCAGACTGCGACCAAATCAACGAGATGCTGGTCGAGCAGTACGGCGAGGGTGTGGACTGCTAGATAGACCCCACTTTTGACCATCTTTGCCGAGAGGGGGCTGCCTGATGCAGCCCCCTCTCTAGTATCCGCCTCTCCGTTCTAGAACGATGAACCAAGAAGCTATCGCCGTCGACACCTCAATGTTGTCCCTCGAGGATGTCTCCAAGAGCTACGGGGGAGTGCACGCACTCCGAGGCGTCAAATTCGACGTCAGACCCGGAGAGATTCATGCACTCCTTGGCGAGAACGGGGCCGGCAAGTCCACTCTTATCAAGATCATCGCTGGTGCGGTGGCTGGTGACTCAGGAGAGATTCGGTGGCACGGCGAACCGATCGAGATCCGCACCGTCGCCGATTCAATGCGGCTCGGTATCAGGGTCATCTTTCAACAACTCAACGTCATACCGCATCTGACCGTCGCGGAGAACCTCACCCTCGGTCGCGAGGAATCGACTTTTGGACTGCTCCGGTCATCGACAAATCGCCGTCATGCCAAGACAGCCTTGGAGCGGCTCGGCCTGACGCTCGAGTTGGATCAACCCGCTTCGACCTTGCGTGTCGCCGAGAAACAGCTCATCGAGATAGCACGAGCGATCTCGAGTGACGCTCAACTGCTAATCATGGACGAACCAACCGCTTCTCTGGGAGAACACGAGGTCACCCGACTGTTCGAGGTGATACGAGACCTTCGAGACGACGGCCTCGGCATCATCTACATATCGCATCGTCTTGAAGAGATTCTTGGACTCGCCGATCGCATCACTGTGCTCCGCGATGGGCTTCGCATTGACACCGTCTCTGCCTCTGATACGACCCGCCAGGATCTGATCTCGATGATGGTTGGGCGCGAGCTAGGTCACGCAATCCGCAAAGAGTCGCACGCCAAGGAACGAGTTGTGCTCGAGGTCAATTCGGTATCAACCGACAGCGGATTGAAGGACGTGTCGTTGGCGGTCCAGGAAGGCGAGGTGCTTGGCATCTACGGGCTCCTGGGGTCCGGCCGCAGCGAGTTCGCACGAGCCCTCTTTGGTGCCGATCCGATACGAAGCGGCGAAGTGATTCTCAACGGGGGGCGTGTCGAATACGGCTCCCCTCGCGATGCCATTCACAACGGGATCGGCCTGGTCGCCGAAGACCGCGAGACCCAGGGAATTTTCCCCCAACTGTCGGTGCACGAGAACCTGACATCTGCCTCGTCGGATTTGATGTCCAAATTTGGCTGGATCAGAAGCTCGGACGCGGAAGAGCTCAGCCTGGCGGCCGTCGAGAACCTTCGAATCAAAACACCAAGCATCGATCAGCCGATCTGGGGCCTGTCAGGAGGGAATCAACAGAAGGTCACTGTGGCTCGGTGGCTGATGCGCCAGTCGCAGGTGTTGATCCTGGATGACCCGACCATCGGTGTCGACGTAGGAGCAAAGGACGACCTTTACCGCCTGATCGAGGAAATGACATTAGAAGGCACGACCATCATTCTGATCTCGTCAGACCTTCCGGAGATACTGGGCCTCGCCGATCGAATCGTGGTGCTCCAACAGGGTCGGGTCGTCGGCATCCTCGAGGGAAGTGGGCTCACCCAGGAAGCCGTGGTTCGTCTCGCTCTGGGGGAGTGAACGTCGGTTCGAGGCACCGACCGCCAAGTCAGGTCCCGATACTCCCCGAGGTGGCGCCAGGTTCTCGAAGTGTCGTGTCTTCCGAGGCAAGCGGCCGGTCCCATGACCGCCCTGAGTCGCGTAGCAGGATGTCGATTCCGACTGCGGTCACCAGGATCACGCCCTGCACGACTTGTTGCCAGAAGGTCGAGACACCTATCAAGTTCAGCCCATTGTTCAGGACGCCGACGATCAACGCGCCAATTGCCGTGCCAATCACCGTGCCCTCGCCGCCCATCAGGCTGGTCCCACCCAGGATTGCTGCCACGATCACGTCGAACTCCAGCCCCAGTGCGGCCTGAGGGTGACCCGAGTCGAGACGCGAGGAGAGGATGATCCCGCCGACGCCGGCCATGATTCCTGAAAGGACGTAGAGCGTCACTCTTATCCCGTCGACCCTGATCCCGGAGAGCCGCGCAGCCTCGAAATTGCTTCCGATTGCCACGCCGTGCTTGCCGAGGATGGTGCGTCTCTCAATGATCGTGAAGATGATCACGACAAAGATCAAGATGATCACCGGGATCGGCAACGCCAAATAGAATCCGGTGCCGAGAGTGCCATATTCCTCAGGCACGCCGTGCACAGGCAGCCCTTCAGTGAGCAGGCTGGCCACCCCTCGACATACGTAAAGGGTCCCCAATGTCGCGATCACACTGTTGATCCGAAGGCGGACGATCAGCAAGCCGTTCACTAGCCCAACGACCGAGCCGGTGACGACACCTGCCAGGAAGGCATAGGGGACCGGTACCCCATCCACGGCCAACATTGCGGCCACAACGCCGCTCAGTGCCACTGTCCCCCCGATCGAGAGATCGAGGCCACCTGAAACCATCACCAACGTGAAAGCGGAGCCAACTATCGCCACCACCGAGATCTGTCGAAGGACATTGCGCAAGTTGGTCGGATCCAAGAAGTTGTCGTTGGCAAGCGCGATCACAGCGGAAAGGCCGATCAGGATGATCAGGTTGATCGCCAGCTTCCCCTTCAGCCGGCGAGCTCCATTACCGAGACGCCTCATCTACCTTCCTCGTGCGCACGGGCATTTACCTTCGGTCGCCCACCACATGAGTGATCCTTCCTTCCTCAATTGGTTGGGCCAATGTAATACCTGACGGACACCGCTGCCAGCTTCACCAGGGTTCGAATCGACCACCTGTCTTGTTCATTTCACTAGCTCGGCGGGTAGCGGCCCATGCTGTTGTCTGTTCGTCGGGCCCCGACCACCACACGTCAATCTTGCTACTATTGGCCCGACCAATGCGCAACCCAGAGTTGCATGGCTCGACCCAGTGGAGTGACACAACATGACCAATGCGTTCAACCACCGCACAGCATTCGCACCTTGGATCAACGATATGCGCAACATAGCTATGCCGGGCGAGAGGTGGCCGTACGCCCAAATCGACGATCAGACAATGACCGATTTGAGGCTTTGCTTTGAGCTCCAGGCCAGTGCCGGGTTCAACGAGTTCGACGTATTTGGGCTATTCACCTCCTACGCCTGGCCGGTCGACATCCGAAGCGCAGTCGACGAAGCCCGAGCAGCCCGCGTCAGAACGATCATTGCCACCGCACACGACTTGGGCATCCGGGTGGTTTGTGGGCTTGGGGTATACAGCTGGGGGTTCGACGAGATCATCGCCCAGAACCCTGGAGTACAAGGGACCAATCCCAGAGCCATGTGCTCGTCCAAAGACGAGTCGTGGGAATGGATGACGAAAGTCATCGACTACATCCTTGGTGATTTCGACGTCGACGGATTCCATCTCGAATCGTCAGACCAAGGCAGATGTGACTGCGACGACTGCGCGGTCTACAGCAATGCCCAGTATCACTGTCGCATCAACGCCCGGACCGCTGACTATGTCCGATCGATTCGCTCCGATGCGCTCCTGAGTGTCAACCTCGTCGGGCTGGTCCCTTGGGGATCGACCTTGGGTGCCGAGGAGAAGTCCCATTTCATCGACCTCAGCGGCCACCTCAACGCCATCGTCGATCCAGGCCATGTGGGGATGGGCTTCATAGCGGAGGAAGATCGGGCCTCCTTCATTGAGTCTCTGGCATGTGACTTCGGCACCTCCGGTGGCGCCTGGGTGTACCCCGCGCAGAGATGGGACCGTTTGAGATGGTTCCTTCCCTATACCAAGCGGACGGGCGCCCACATTCGGGACCTATATGCCGACGGCGGTCGTGCCATCGACTACTACATGGGACCGGTCGTCAACCCGGGCGTGGAAATGAGCATCGCATACGGCGGTCGCCTGCTGAGTGACGTCGACAAGACAGACGCCCAGGTCCTGGGCGAGCTGGTCGACGAGCTCTATCACCCAAGTACCGACAAGGTCGGGCACGCCATCGTCTCGGTATTCCAGCGTGCGGAGGAGGGGTACTACGGCAACTTTCATCCCCATGCTCCCCGAACCGCTCCTGTTCCGGGTGAGCTTCACCTCGCACCGCTCTTCGGCTCCGAATCGGGACCGGCGATCTATCTCGCCGGCACTCGCCCCGATGACCAACCCTTCGAAGGGGGAGGTCTGGCCCGCTACCGGGCGGAACTTGCGGCGTTGCTCGGGGAGGTGAAGCAGCTCGACGGTCAGGCCGATGACGACGGCCGCCTTCAGCGGATCGAGACCTGTCTTCAGAATGTGATCGCGGATATCGACCAATTCTGAGTAGGGATTGATACGGATCGGGGGTTAGTCGTCGATCGCCACCCTGGTGTGCTCGGTCAGAGAGGTGTTGGTCGCAACGGCCACCGCGAGGGCACGAAGCGCTTGGTCCGGGGTGCCGTTCTCGATTGGGAGATCGTTCTCGACTCGGTCCAAGAAATACTCCAGTTCGGGGCGGAACGGGTTGTCGCCCGGAACTCCGATCACTTTCTTCGCCGACCCGTCATTGGGGTAGATGGTTATCACCGGTTCCGAGGCGGGGGTGAACTGACTGGCGTCTCGATCGTCATCGGCGGCTTTCGGCTCCACGTCATAGCCGAAATGGAGGGACGCGTTCTCGCAAAAGACGTTGAGTCTGGTTGAGAACGGATGTGAGACCGGCATCGAGACGCTGCCTTCGACCACACCGTTTCCGTTGGCGTAGGAGACGCCGACAACGACGTGAGAGGCGCTGATTCCATCCCCGCGAAGTGGGATTGCCTGAACCGATTTCGCCGGTCCAAGGATCCAGTTCATCAGGTCGAAGTCATGGATAAGGACGAGCGGCGCGATGCCTCCGGTTTCTCTGACATCGGCGAGCCATCCGGTGGCGCTTGGTGGAGGTTGGTTGCGGACGCAAGCAACGGACACCGGCTCGCCGTAGACACCACTCACTGCCAGCTGGCGAAGCTCGGGGTATCCGGGCCAGAACCGTAGGACATGACCAACCATCACGAGCGCCGAGCTTTGATGCGCCATCGTGGCGATGGCGGCCGCATCCCCGAGGGTTATAGCGATCGGCTTCTCCAAGAACACATGCTTGCCATGTGCCAGGGCTCGCTCCACCGTTTCCCGATGAGACCGCGGGGGAATAGAAATCGCCACTGCGTTCACCTCAGGGCTGGACAGGACCTCGTCAACAGTGCCAACTGGTTCCGCCTCCAACTTTCTTGCCAGGGCCTCTGCCTTGTCGAGGTCTGAATCGAAAACTCGTGAGACCCGAGCTCGGTCGCCGAACGAAGTGAAATTCCGGCCGTGGAGAGATCCCATCACCCCGGCTCCGACCATGCCGACGTTGATCACGTCGACAACCCGCGGCAACCGACTGATTCGATGGCCACACACTTTGGCGGCTGTCGTCTCACCAGGTCGGGATCGGATCCGAGATCTGCATGTTGTCGGGCCAACAGAACGCGCCACTTAGCTCTGAGTCGGGGTCGACCAGCGAGAGCACCAGCTTCACCGCCTCCTCCATGGAATCTCCGCCCGTCCGATCCACCAACTCGACCCATCCTTGAAGGGTGGTGGCTGCGGGAACGGTCTGCACCTTGTGGCGAATGTCGTCCCACATCGCAGTCTTGAGTGAGCCGGGATGGATCACATTGGCGGTGACCCCTGTGCCGTCGAGTTCGGAGGCGAGATGTCTCGTGAATCGATTGAGGGCGGTTTTCGACACTGAGTACGCGCTGTTGAGCGGAGTGGGATCCATGAAGGCTGCCGCGGAGGAGACATTTACGATACGGCCCCAACCTGCTTCGAGCATGCCCCCGACAAAGGCGCGGGTTACCAGGTAGGGGCCAATCATGTTGGTGAGGAGGGTCTGGGTCCATTCGTCGGGATCTGATTCGGCTATGGAAACTATTGGACCAAAGGTGCCAGCGGCGTTGACCAGAATCGAAACCGTTCCGAATCGTTCGAGGCTTGCTGATCGCAGAGCCTCGATGTCCAGACGGTTCGAGATATCCCCTTCGAATACAAGAGGAACACGATCTGTGGCGGTGTGGATCGTGCCAGCGATCTCCTCGAGCGCTTGGAGGTCTCGGGCGCAAAGTACGAGGTCGGCTCCAGCCTCCCCAAGAGCGAGAGCAACCTCGCGACCGAGGCCCCTGCTCGATCCAGTGACGACTGCGGCTCTTCCGCTCAGATCCATTCCCACTGTCATCCGCCTCCTGATCGAGCGATTCGCGCGGCGCACCGGCAGCGAATCAAGCGAGTGTAGGTAGGACCAATTAGCAAAGTCAATCCCCTGTAACTGACTGGCTATTACCAAAAGCGGCCCTACCAGACGACGGTGGGCTACTCCGAGTCGTCGTCTGGCCCGCTCGGGGAGTAGACGAAGGCAGGAACGAGATGGTTGGCGTCACGTTCGGCGGCTTCGTTCACATTGCCCTGCTTCAGCGACTCGAGAATGCCGACATGGACGGCAATCGAAGCCCGCCCCGCTTTCGGATTCCTGAGAATCTCGAGTTGTGCGGTCTCAGTCGTCTTGATCATGCTGGTCAAGAGAGCCCGGTGCAGACTCACCGGAGCATGCTGGATCAGGGCCAGGTGAAATTGGGTGTGATGGCGCATGGCCACCTCGTGCTGGCCTTTCTTGAAGGCTGCCGTCATCTTCGCAACGATGGACGAGCACTGATCTGCCAAAGTGGTCAACTGGGTAACTGGGATTGAGCCGATTGCGGCCGGCTCGAGCAACCGGCGGACCGCGATGATGTCGCCGATTGGTTGCATGTGCATCCAGGTCGCGAGTCCGTTGCTGAGATCCTCGGAACCGGCCACAGACACGTAACGACCACTGCCGACGCGCGCCTTGAGCATGCCGATGGTTTCGAGAGTGCGCAGGCCTTCTCGAAGCGCGCCCCGTGACAGGTTGAGAGTTTCCGCGAGTTCTCGCTCCGGGGGAAGACGCTGTCCCTCCAAGAGTTCACCGCGTCTGATCATCTCCGAAACCCGCCGAGCGGCAGATTCCGCGAGAGACAGGGCTTCTCCCTCGCGACCGACTCTGGTTCCAGCCTTTGTTTCCTGGGCCACGCTATGTCCTGACTGATTGGTAGCGCTTCAGACTAGTAGGCAGGACGTGGTGGTCTGACCATTACGTTGTGGGGTTGAGGCAAGGGGTATGCGCTACCTGCGGATCGGAATAGGTTGTGAGTAGAGGAGGGCGATCTTGACACCAAAATTGGTCCTACCTATTCTCGTTCACACCGAGGCGGTCGGGTTTTCGGCCGCTCAGCACGATTCGTTGTCCGGGTCGACGATCAAAGGCGAAAGGTCGCGTTCTCGGCTCAGGACCGATCATTGAGGAGGTCAGAGGTATGACAAAGAGCGTGTCGATCGCGGTGACGGGCGACTTGTTTCCAAACGACCGTTTCTATGTGGCTGATCGACCGATCGACTCAGGTCTGGATAGCGCCCTAGCCGTCATGGGCAAGGCCGACATCCGCCACGCAACGTTTCTGATGCCGCTCTCGGAACGTGGCGAAGCGATGGAAAAAGTTGCGGTGATTCGGGCTCACCCGGCTATCGCTGAGGATCTCCCCAACCTAGGCCTCGACCTCATCTCGCTCGCCAACAACCACACCTTCGACTTTGGGCCCGATGCTCTCTCCGACACGATCGAGGCGCTCACCGGGGCAGGTTCCATGGTCATCGGTGCCGGGGCCAACCTGGAGGCGGCCAGCAAGCCGGTGATTCTGACTCGCAACGAAGTCCGCGTCGGTTTCGTGGCATTTTCCTGTCTCGTGCCTCCCGGTGCTGCCGCGACCGCGGATCGCCCTGGGATCTCGGGGATTCGTGTCCACAGCAGCTATGAGGTCCATCCAGCCTGGTCGGTAGAGGAGCCCGGTGAGCCGGAGCTGGTGCAGATCCACACACGGGTCGACCCCGACGACGAGGCTCGCGCCCTGGAGCAAATCAAGGCGGTGCGCAAGGAAGTGGACGTCCTTGTTGTCACTGTCCATTGGGGTTATGGCGCCGGCGAGCGGCAGGCCGAGTATCAGCAGCCCTTGGGGCACGCCTTTGTCGATGCTGGCGCTGATGTGGTCTTTGGCCACCACGTACATGGAGTCCAAGGCGTTGAGATCTACCAAGGACGTCCAATTCTCTACAGCCCGGGAACGTTCATTGGGAGGCAGGAGTCTGAGGACCCGGCAACATTGAGCGAGCTCGCCCAGCGTCTCATTGCCGACATGACGCCAGACGGTTACATCGCCATCCTCGAATTCACCGACAACAAGCTGACTTCTCTGGTTCTCAACCCCACATCACACAACGACAAGGGGATTCCTCATATCTCGAAGGGCGAGGAATTCGAACGCGTTTCAAGCAGGATCATTAGGGGGTCCTCCAAGTTGGGTACCCGGATGACCGTTGAGGGCGACCGGCTTGTGGTCGACCTGAGCTAGCCGAACCTGTGCCCGCCACCCAATGGTCTAGGCCGCATCCCCTATATCGACGGCCCTGGATGAGGGTAGGGGCCCTTCCATGGCACGCCCCGCCGGACGGTATTCGTCACCTCTATCCAGCGGTCAAGTTGTCGGGTGTGGCCGTAGGCATCTCGGCTCTCCAAGGGTTCGTCCACCAACCTGAAGACGGCGAGGTCTGCTTCTCTGCCGATTTCAATCGCCCCGATCTCTGATTGGCGGCCGATCACCGACGCCGGCCGTGAGGTCACCGAGGCCACGACATCCTGCAGCGGCATCCCCAGGCTCAGCAGTTTGCTCATCGTGGTCGGAAGATCCTTCATCGGTCCGGCTGCGCTGAGGCTATGAATGTCGGTCGAGATCGTGTCCGGAAAAAGCCCTTCAGCGACTGCCACGTCCGCTATCGAGAAGTCGAAGCTGCCGAATCCGTGGCCGATGTCGAAGATGATGCCTCTCTCGCGGGCTCGGTGGGCGCCATCGACCAGCGCCCCGTCGACAACCAAGTTGTTGGCCGACCCCGTGAAACAGTGGGTCAGAATGTCCCCCGGGCGCAGCATGTCGAGCACCTCTGTAAGCACCGTCGGGGTATTGCCGATATGGCATATGACCGGGAGCGCGGTGGCCTCACCGACGAGGATCGCTCGCCTCAGCGGTTCGAGTCCGTTGGTCCCAACAACATCAGGCGCTGTCTCGCGCACCTTGATGCCAACCACGATGTCGCGATTCTGTTCGACAGCGTCCACTGCGAGATCCACGTCGGCGTAATTGATGTCCACCATTTCTCCGTGCGGCCAGGTGATGAGCCCGACCACGGATATGTGGAGGAACGCCAGGATTCGGGTGTGGCTTTTTTCGACGATCAGCTTTCGGAATCCTGTGATGCTGTACGCGCCAGCATCACCGGCTGACACCATCGTGGTGACGCCGGAAGCGGCTGCGATCGGATCCGCGGGGACGGTGAGTGGGCAGACACCGGTAAACACATGAGCGTGCAGGTCGATGAAGCCTGGCGCGACATATTGGCCTTCTCCATTCACAACCTGGGTGCCGAGGTGCGGCGGATAATCCAGTTTCAGCGGTCGCACCGGGAGGTCTGGACCGATGGCCGCGATCCGACCCCGACGAATCCCCACATCTGCCACCAAATCAAGACCGCTGGCCGGATCGAATACCCGGCCGCCCTTGATGACCAGATCGAAACTGCCCTGTGATGCATCAGACACGGCTCCTCCTAACTTCTCGACTTGATAGTCGACACCTGGTTGACGCAACTTCCAATTCCTTCGACATGAACTTCGACGATGTCGCCATCGGATAGGTAACGCGGCGGCTTCTGGGCGAATCCGACACCAGCTGGGGTGCCTGTGGTTATCACATCGCCGGGCTCGAGGGTCATCGACCGAGCCGCGTAAGACAGGATCTCATTGGGGGAGAACACCATGTTCGACGTGTTCCCACTTTGCATTCTCTTCCCGGAAACCTCTGACCACAGGTCGAGTCCCACCGGGTCGATGGAATCCGCGGTGACGATCCAGGGTCCCAGGGGGCCAAACGTGTCGAACGACTTGCTGCGAGTCCACTGGAGATCCGAGAACTGGGCGTCCCGCGCCGTCACGTCGTTGCAGGTGGTGAATCCCAGGATCGTGTTGTCAGGCAGTGGACTGGACGGCGAGACCTGACATCCGATGACAACCGCCAACTCGACTTCGAAGTCGACCTTGGTCGTAACCATCGGGTCGTATCGGATCTGGTCGGTGGGCCCAATGATTGAGTTACGGCCCTTGAGGAAGAAGGTCGGAGTCTCGGGCGCTTCGTTGCCTCCCTCCCTGGCATGGTCGTAATAGTTGAGACCAACTCCCAGGAACTTGGACGGGTTGGTCACTGGTGACAGCAGTTTGTAAGCACCTTCAGAGACATACTCTCCGTCTCCATCCAATGCCACTCCCGTCAAGAGGGCCTCGCGTAACGCATCACCACCGGGGCGATCCGACTCTCGATGAAGCAGCACCGCTCCGTCGTCCGGCTCCAACCGCGCCAGAAACCGTGAGTCGCCAATCTTGACCCGGGCGATTCTCACGACAACTGGCCTGTTGCTGCTCGGGCGTCGGTCACAGCGATTGCGGCGTTGACGATGGAATCTGGGTGGAGGTCGTGCTTCCGGAAAAGGTCTGCAACAGTGCCGGACTCTCCGAATCCTGAAACGCCCAGCGAAATCGCACGAACCTTGAGGGCCGTGCCGATGAAGGCGAGGTTGTGCGGATGTCCATCTGCAACAAGGACCGCGGGTATTCCTACCTCCTCGTCAGACAACAGAGCAGGAAATGGGTTGGGCTGATGCCGAGCCTCACGAACCGTTCGAACATCGCTGGCGTGCCATTTGGAGAAGAGATGATCAGCCGACGTGACGTTGATGACAGAGGCGAACACGCCTTCCTCGATGAGGGCCTCGCTGGCGGCGACTGCATTGGGGACCGCGGTCCCAACGGCGAAGATGAGGGCGGCTGAGTGCTCGTTGTACGCGGGGTCACTGCGCCGGTCGACAAGGCGATATGCACCGGCGATGACTTGACGACGAAGGTGATCGCTGCGTGGCGGAGCGGGACTCTGGTCTACGGGCAACGTCGACAAGCGAAGATAGGTCGATCCCTCCTGATTAACGGAACGTCTCATACCTTCGAGCAGGACCCATTCGACCTCCTGCGCATAGCACGGCTCGAAACTGACGAGATTTGGAAGGGTCACCCCAAGGCCGGGAGTGAAGGTGCTTTGATGAGCCCCTCCTTCAGGAGCAAGACTGATTCCTGATGGTGTTCCTATCAGGACGAAAGACGAACCGCAGTAGAGCCCGTAGACGAGGGCATCGAGCCCTCGGCTTATGAATGTGTCGTAAACGGTTCCGATCGGAATAAGAGACGGCCCGAAGGTTTTGGCCGATAGCCCAAGTTGCCCGAGTAGCTCGAAGAGGTTCATCTCTGAGATGCCCAGCTCGAAGTGTTGACCATCCTGTGATTCAGTCCACTTGAGCATCTGGTTGTCTTCGACCACGCCCGAACTCTGTCCGGCTCTCCACGAACCGACCTTGTTGATCCATCCAGCCAGGCTTGTCGAGATCGAGACGTCGGGAGCGACGGTCACGACTCTTTGAGCGATCTCGGGGCGGGCCCGCTCAAGTGCCAGCAGAACTCGACCAAAGGCTTCTTGGGTGGAGGTCTTCCCGAGGTGTGGTGTGGCTACGTCTGCCGGAATGTCGATCGCGTCGTCCTGCACGAGATTCGGACGTTTGAGGCGGGCGATCGCATCTCGGACGGCTCTTCCTCCAAGAGACTCGGGGTTGATCGAGGCGAACCGATCGGGTCCGACCTCCAACCGATCCGCCAGCTCCTCCATTTGCTCGTCGCTAAGGAGAGCGGAATGGTTCATCGGGTTTCCTGCGAACGGAAGTCCCCAACCTTTGACGGTGTACGCGAATACGACTGCCGGCGAATCGGCGTCACCAGCCTGGCGAAATGCACCATCCAGTGTCTCGTGGTCGTGCCCACCGAGGTTCGACAACGCTTGGTGGAGCTCGCGTGGGGAGAGGCCTGCGAGCAGATTGATCACAGTCGCCCGGTCAGCGGAGCCGATCGTCAACCTCTCCGCAATCTCGTCGACGGGGCCGCTGATGATGCTCTGGAATTCCTCATTCGACATTTCGTCGATGCGTTGTTGGAGGATGTCGCCTCCGTCCACATTGAAGAGGGCAACCAGTTGTCGGCCGTATTTGGCGTAAATGACGCGCCAGCCGTTGGCCTCAAACAGCCTTTTCAGCCTTATGGCCCTGATGCCGGGAACCACACGATCCAAGCTTTGGCGGTTGAGGTCGACCACCCAGCGGATCCCGGGCACTTCGTCGAGCAGAGGCTCTGCAAGAGCCTCCCAGACATTGCCCTCATCGAGTTCAGCGTCGCCCACCACGGCCCAGAAGCTTCCAGCGTCAGCGAGCAGGTTCTTGGACTTGAGGTAGTGAGCGGTGAGGGCCGAGAAGTTGACAGCAGTCGCCCCGAGCCCTACCGATCCCGTGGAAAAGTCAACAAACTCGGGGTTCTTGGTTTGGGACGGGTAGGCCTGCAGACCTTGGTACGCACGGAACTCGCTCAACTTCGAGACCGGGATACGGCCAAGCAGGTACTGGATGGCGTAGAGGACAGGTGAAGCGTGTGGCTTGACTGCGATGCGGTCGGTTCCACCGAGGTGCCGGAAGTAAAGCGACGTCAGCAGGCTGACACAGCTGGCGCTCGATGCTTGGTGGCCCCCAACCTTGATCCCGGCCGGGTCCTTCTTCTTGTTGGCTTCGTGGACGATGAGGGTTGCGAGCCAAAGCACCCGGCGTTCGACCTCCTCAAGCCCTTGCAGGGTCTCGGTTTGAGCGTCAGCCAGCACATCACACATAGAACGAGGTAGTTCCTCCATCGATGAGAAGCTCGACCCCGGTGGTCCAAGCAGACTCTTCGGATGCGAGGTAGACCGCTGCGCCCTCGACATCCCCGGTTGTCCCGAATCGCCCCATCGGATAACGCTTCAGCCTTTCGGCCGCCACAATCGGATCTTGGATCGGGGCCATTTCGGTCAGGATGGTTCCGGGGCTGATCACGTTGACCCGGACGTTGTGCTGCGCAAACTCAGCGGCCAGCGACCTACTCAATGAGACCACAGCTCCCTTGGAAGCTGCATAGGCATCTTGGGGAACGGTGGTGCCAAGAGAGGCGCGAATCGAGGCGATATTTATGACACTCCCACCGCCACGCTCGATCATGCCAGGCACGATGTGTTTGCAGGCTAGGAATACGGATCTGACATTGACCGCCATCACGCGATCCCACGTGGCGACCTCCATTTCCAGGACAGATCGATCCTCTGGGAGAAAGACCGCGGCGTTGTTGTAGAGGACGCTTGCATGACCGAACTTGCTCTCGAGGTGCGTCCGGACTTGCAGCCAGTTGCTCTCGTCCGAAACGTCACATTGCAGGAAGGTGGCGGAGTTTCCACGCCCTCGGATTTCGGCGGCCGTCTCTCGGCCACGATCCGCGTCCACATCGAGGATGAGCACCGACGCTCCCTCGGCCGCGAAGCGAGTAGCGACCGCGCGACCTTGACCGGCCGCTCCGCCGGTGACGACACAGACTGCATCTTGGAGCCTCACTCTTCGTCTTCAAGTTCAACGATGAGCTCGATCTCAACGGGGACGCCGAATGGCAATTGAGCCACTCCGATCGCGGACCTCGCATGAAGACCGGATTCGCCCCAAAGGTGTTCAAAGATTTCCGATGACGCGTTTATGACGCTGGGCTGATCGACGAAGTCCTCGGCCGAGGCCACGAATCCAACCAGCTTGACGATCCGCCGGACCCGGTCCAAGCCTCCTGCCGCATGTTCGAGGGTTGCCAGGAGGTTCAAGGTCACCTTGGTCGCAGCCAGTCGCCCCTCTTCGACATTGAGTTCGTTGCCAAGGCGGCCTCGGATCTGAGGCTCCCCGGGAATATCGGGTATGTGCCCTGACACGTAGAGGGTCCAGTCAACTCGAGTGAAATGCACGAAGGAGAGGCCCGATGGGAGCGGCACATACGTGGGGATTGTCAGCCCGATTTCGGAGGGTGTCCGGACGAGAGTCATTTGGACATGCCGCGGCCACTGGCCGTCCATGTGCCGACGCTCCGTCCGTCCTCAACTATCTCGGCCTCGCCGACTCCGTGGAAGACAGAGCAGATGTGGACGGGCAGGATCTGTAAACGGCTCCCGATCTCAAGTGGTGACGGTGCCGCATCGCCTTCCCAGCGAAGCCATCCATGCTCCTCGGAGAGACGATGGAGCTTCCATCCCGGTTTCCCGATTACAAGCCCGTACACCGACTGATCGTTGCCGCCCCAAATCGACAGTTGGTCTTGGCTCAGCGTTTTGGATCCTGCGTCGACCACAGCTCGGTCGGGCGAGACATGGCTGACAACCGTGCTCACCACCCGGGCGGCACATCGTTCGATACCCACACTTCCGATTGACAGCTGTCCAAGGTCGTTGAAGGGGTAGATGCCGGGCCGGATCTCAGTGACGCCAGGCCGTGTCGCGTACTTCGCCGTCGCTGTGGAACCGACCGATACGGTTTCCACCGAAATCCCACTCGCCCGAATCGTGTCGGCCACTCGGGCCATGGTGTCTCCCGCGGCCTCGGATTTGAGACGTATATCGTCTTGCGCCCCGACAACCGAGGCGTGTCCCTCGTGGGTCAACAGACCCTTGAACCGGATGCCATCGAGGTCACTCAAGAAGCGCGCAAGATCGAGGGCTTCTTCTGGTGACACACCCGTCCGATGAAACCCGGTGTCGACCAAGACCAGCACATCTGCTCGCGCACCTGCAGCAGAGAGCGCTTTTGAGAATCCGATCGCGGCGTCCCGGCTGTCGACGCTCAACGTCAGGTCGGCACGAGGTATGAGGCGGATGGCCCGCTGGTATTTGTCTTCTCCAGCTATTGGGTAGGCCATCACAAGGCGCTCAAACCCCGCATCGACAAAGTGTTCGGCCTCTGAGAGTTTGGCGACACAGAGCCGCTCGGCGCCATAGTCGGTCTGCAGCTGGGCGAATTCGATGGTCCGGTGCGTCTTAACGTGCGGCGCCAGTGCGACTCCATTCTCCTTGGCGAAGTTGGCCATCTCCTCGAGGTTCTGCCTAACCCGCGCCAGGTCGATGACGAGCGACGGTGTCTCAATCGCTCGCGGTATGTCGATTTCTGCACCCGGTGCCGTTTCCCACGTCGTCGCAGCGCTCATGGTGTGACTCTTTCGAGGCTGGCTCTCAAGGCGGCGACAAACGGAACGGCGAATGGAAGGGAGCGCACTCCGACGACGGTTCTGGCATGACTCCCGACCTCGTCGCCAAAGGCGGCAAGAAGGACCTCACTGGCGCCGTCGGCGACATATGCGTGTCGCTCGAATTCATCATTGGCGCGTACGTATGCCACCAGATCGAGTAGTCGGACCACGCGATTCAGCCCCGGCTTTTGGTCGAGTGAAGCGATGAGGTGCAAAGCAGTTAGCGCGGCAGCCTCCCGTCCCGCCTGCTCAGTGAGATCCGAGCCAATCTCACCCCGAAACGCAAACGTTCCGCTCCCATCGATGGCTAATGGTCCCAAAGCACTCGTCCAGGCGACACCGGAATCAACGCGAACGGCGCTGTAGAGCCCACGCGGTACGGGATGGGACCTCGGCAGTGTCAATCCAAGGGGCTCGAGGTTGCTTTCGATGGCTTCGCGAGTCAGCATTTCCGGCGCATTTCGCCGGGAGACTCTCCATCTTGCGGCCCAGATGCCTCGGATGGAGGGGCGTCGAGGCGACTATCTGCTCGTGATCTGTGGATCGGTGTCGACTCTTCGCTCACTGACTTTTCCTGGCCTCGTTGGTCCCATTGCGTGAGGTAGAATAGGTCGGACCAATCCTGGCGTCAAAGGGCTGTAAAAGAGGGAATGTGGGCCTGAAGTGGTATGGCCAATGGATCCCCTTCGAACGCTGAACAAGTCGTGCAGTCCACCTTTCAGCGCAAGGAGAGAGCGCGGTCAGTGTGTCAAAGAGAGGTCTGGCGGTTCAACCCGCGGAAGTTGTCTCGAGCCCGGGATCGCAGCGTCGCCGTGGTCCAGCATCAAAGACCATTTGTGCTTCTCAAACCTCGACGGACAGAAGTTCAGACGATCGCCCCGAACACCGATCGGGTACTCGATGATCACGCCCGGATCGTCAACCGCGACATACACAACATCTAAATCCGGACCTCCGAAACAGAGGTTCGTGGGCTTTGAGCCAGGCATCGGGAGCATGTCGATCAGCTGCCCGCCCCGGTCATAGATCAGAACGGAGCTCCCTCCATAATGAGTAACCCACAGATTCCCCTCCGCATCGAGGGCCATACCGTCCGGCCCCACGACATAGTCAACACCGAGAGTCTCTCTCACGGCCAACGGCAACATCGGTGGGTTCTTGATGTCAGGCAGGCGACAAAAGAGACGCTTGCCATATGCAGCCCCATCGGGTCGGAGGTCATACACCCAGACTGCGCGCGGAAACGTCTCGGCGACGTGCAACAAGTCGCCTTTGACCACGATCCCATTGGTGAATGCCATGCCGTCGTCAACCAATGACAGTTCCTGTCGGTCCCACCTGTAGTGATAGACGGCCGCAACTGGATTCTTGGCCGAACTGGTCCATGGGTCTGTGAAATAGAGATCACCGTTCTCGGCGAACGAAAGGTCGTTCGGGCCGTTGATCCTGGTGCCCTGGTAATCGGTGATCACATCCTCCATCGTGCCCGAGCTCGTCACTCTCACAATGGCCCGGCGCCCTTCGTCGGCGACATAGATCTCCTGGTCAGGTCCGAACGCGAGTGCTGCTGGGATTCCTTCGAGATTTTCGGTCGAAGTCGAAAAGAGCACTGAAGTGTCGAGCGGTCGATCCGGATGGGTGCACGTGATATCGCCAGCGAGTGTCGGCCAGGCCTGCTCGGGTCGGCTCAGACTGCACACATTGAGAATCCACCCGTCAGGGCCCAGCGTTGGACATTCCACGTTGCTGAGACCAGCCGCGAGGACTGATGGATTCGAGGTGTTGCCGCTATCTTTCATGGTCATACCAATGTTATCTCTACGTGCCAGGTGATGGACGAATGGTCGGACCACATCAGAACAGAGCTCATTACGTCTTTGGTACTCGGGAAGGGTCGCTCTGATGGGGTTCTTGGGGTCGGTTCGGTCCGTGGCCCGATTTCGTCTTCCCGAGTGGAATACCGCTCGTCGCCGTTTGAACCGCTCAGCCAACATCGATGACCTGAGGAGGATGGCTCGGAAGCGGTTGCCGCGCGGGGTCTTCGACTACATAGACGGAGGTTCGGAGGACGAGGTATCCCTAGCCCGCAATCAGACAGCATTCCAGGACCTCGAGTTTCACCCGCGGGTCTTGAGACGAGTTGGCGAGGTGGACCCCTCAGTCGACTTGATGGGTCGCCGCATCGCTCTGCCGTTCGTACTTGCTCCAACGGGGTTCACTCGAATAGCTCATTCCGAAGGCGAATTAGCGGTGGCACGGGCGGCGGATCGTGCCGGGGTGCCGTACACCTTGTCCAGTCTCTCCACCAGAACCATAGAGGAGGTCAGGTCCGTTTCCGGAGGCGACCTCTGGTTCCAGGTCTACGTATGGCGCGACAAGGGGCTGCTGGCGGAGATACTCGAACGAGTTGCTGCAGCGGACTACTCAACGATTGTGATCACGGTTGACACGGCCGTCCTGGGGCGTAGGGAACGAGATGTTCGGAGGGGATTCACGTTGCCTCCCAAGCTGGGTATCAGCACCATTTTCGACGGCATAGTTCATCCCGGCTGGACCTGGGACTTTCTTCGGCACGAACCAATCAGATTCGCCAATGTTGTGGGCAAGTCGGTCGGAGACGGAACAGATCCGGTTTCGCTCTCTGAATTCTTCGCCACGCAGTTCGATCCATGGCTGAACTGGGATGACATCTCATGGTTCCGAGACCGATGGCAGGGAAAGATCGTCATCAAGGGAGTGCAGTCAGTAGAGGACGCAACCATTGCTGCTGATGTCGGCCTGGACGCAGTCGGACTGTCCAACCACGGCGGTCGCCAACTGGATGGCGCACCTCCCCCAATTGAGTTGGTGGGCCCAGTGGCCGACGTGGTGGGTGATCGGATCGCCGTCATCTGCGACGGTGGGATTCGGCGGGGGAGCGACATTGTCAAGGCCCTTGCACTTGGGGCCTCGGCATGCATGCTGGGAAGGGCCTACCTCTACGGACTCGGAGCTGCCGGCGAGCGCGGAGTCGATCACGCGTTGGGTCTGCTTTCCGATGGCGTGCAACGCACGCTGGCCCTTTGTGGCTATCCGGCCGCCGAGGGTCTTGAAAGGGATGCGGTTCGGTGGCGGACTGCGGAATGGTCTGCCGGCGGGCGTTCAGATTCACCCTCGCAAGAACCTTCGGATTAGCTTCGATGGAGCCGGCCCGGCTGCCGACCCGGTGGGTTTGACGCCGGTTTGATTGGATCCCCTCGGTTCGAGCCGCCATGTAGGGAGAACTCCTGGACGTCAGACGTTTCCTGCTTGGCGGACGCACCTTCCCCGGCCACATGTCCCACTTCTAAATCGGGGAATTCAGCGTGATCGATAGACGCGTGAGCGATGGTCGATCCGCACCACTTCGACAGGGGAGTCAAGGCGAGGGGTCGGGCATTTGCACTAAGGGTGTCGCCAACGACCAGTCCCGTTTCCCTATATGAATCCGCTCTTCGAGGCAACCGGCTTGGAGAATCTGTCACCGCTGCTCCAGTATCAAGGCCGAGTGGCGAGGGTGTAGCCCCTCGCCACGTCGGTCAACTGTTGGTCTCGTACCATGCGGCCCAGTCGTCGATGTTGTCCAGGATGAGATTGGCGCAGTTCTCGGTTCGAGCGGTGGCGCAGCCCGATTCTGCGTACTCGTCCTTCAGGTCGCCGCTTTCAGCGAAGCGCTGGAAGCTGTCCCGGAGTTCGGTGTCCTCAGGGTAGTTCTCCTTGTACCAGGCCTGTTCTCCTCCGCGCTCGGTCAACAATGCATCGATCATGATGCTGAACTCGCGAACCGTCACCGCCGGTGGCTTGCCCACCGCACGATTCATCGCATTCGAGTACTGCACTTCGCACGACAGGTCTATGAGGTCTCCGGACGTGAGCGTCTCACAGGCTTCGACCGAGACCTCTGCTCCCAGGATGGACTCATGTGCCATCATCCGGACCGGGGAAGAGGGCGGCTGGTCGGGACCGGACGCGCAATCATCGGCGCTGTATTCGTCGTTGAACTCGGTCCCGCTGAGGAACGTTGCTTGTCCACAATCTCCCCTGTACCAGGATCCAAGAGTGGCCTCCACGACCTTCTTCGGCTCCAGCGGGGTCTTACGCCACTCCACCCAGGCGTCGAGGTTCTCCAGCTGAATGGCGGCGCAGGACTCTTGGAACGGGCCAAATCCACAGTCCTCGTAGCCGTCGAAGCGACCTTCGAGCGCGAGGAAGGTCCCCATTTGAAGGACGATCCACGAATGTTCGGGGAATCCAAATCCTGTGATCACACCGTCCTCGACCACTACCCGGTTCGTGTCACCATGATCGACGGAACCGACGGCGTCTGTCATCGCGTTGTGGTACGGCACCTTGCAACTGAACACCCCATCTGTCCCGCCCGTGCAGTTGAGGGTCAGCCGCCCTCCGATGGCCGCCTGATAGGCCGCCTCGTCGCGTATCTGCTCGTCGGTCCGGTCCGGAAGCTCGAACAACTCGGCGGCCCGCTCGGCGTCACCCGAATAAAACGCGGCGACTCCGGCTTCGATGGTCTCGAGGTCCGTCATCGCTTCGAGATCCGGCGCAGGGGTCGTCGCGGTTGGTTGCGAAGCCTCCGTTGTCGGGGTCGCTTCGACCACAGGTTCGGGCTCGCGGGCGAAGGCGAAATACACGCCGACTGCAGCGAGCACGACGACCAATACCGCCACTGCCCACGCGGGACCCCTGTTCCGTTTTGGTTCATTGGTTGTCGGTGATGGTTGTGTCTTGGTCATGAGTGTCCCTTCGTTTGTTCACGACCGCCGTCGAGGAGGGGCGGGTTCGGCCCCTCCTCGATCGTTGTCCTGGCCCTCGGTTCAGCGTGTGGTCACGTAGATGTCGGACTGCCCCCCGACGCGGGTCGATCCGAAATACAAGGTGGTGCCGTCCCACGACAACGAGGGCCGGGTTTCCCCCGCCGCGCTGTTGACGTTCGGCCCGAGGTTCTGAGGTGTTCCCCATTCCCCTGTGGGCGAGTCCTTCGCCACCGAGTAGATGTCAGGACCCCCGACGCCGCCGACCCTGTCGCTCCAAAAGAACAACTCCTGGCCGTCGCGTCGCACGTTGGGCTGACCCTCGTTCGCGGAGGTGTTGACACCCGACAGCGCCGTGCCGGCCTTGTAAACGCCGCCGTGCATGGGCGACGAGTAGAGGTCGTGGTCTCCGGGCGTGTCGTTGGCGTCGACGGGCCGAGCGCTGGAGTAGAAGAGCACCGGTCCCTCCCCCGGCATCTGCGCCGGGAACGGGCTGTGCTCGTCCCAGCCACTGTTCACCTCGCAACCGAGATTGGTCACCGCTTCCGCCTCCAGCCCGGGCCCGAATCTGGTTGTGTAGATGTCGGCGTTGGGTGACGTCCCGCAATAGCCCGGTCTGTTGCTGGCGAAGAAGAACGTCTTCCCGTCGCGTGCGATCGTCGGACAGAAGTCGTTGGCCGCCGAGTTGATCGGCGCACCCAGGTTCACCGGCTCATCCCAGGGCTCATCTTCACTCGCTCTGGTCGACACCCAGATGTCGAGACCGCCCAAGCCACCCGGGCGGTTCGAGGCGATGAAGAACATCTTCCCGTTGGGTGATACGAATGGACAACCCTCCGTGCTGGCGGTGTTGAAGTTGTCGTCTGCGCCGGCCCCGAAGCTTTCGATGCTCACGGCCGCACCCCAATCGCCGAACCCGCCGAATGCGAGGGCGGCCAATGCCCCGGAGAGCATCATCGCCATCACCATCACGCCGATGGTCACGCTACGTCTCATCCTGTTCCTCCTCTTGGCGGAGCGCTCATGGCATCTCCACCGGTAGTCCTTCCCGTTTCCACGCCTCGATCCCACCGTCGAGCACGCGAACGTCCCGATAACCCATGGACCGCAACGTGGCGGCGGCAATGGCGGAACGCTCGCCCGTCGAGCAGTAGAGGATCAGGCTGCGTTCGGGGTCGAACTCGACGCGATGGCGTCGATCGGAGGGATCCGCCCAGAACTCGAGCATGCCCCTAGGGGCCCACACCGAGTCCCGGACCCAACCCCCCACATGGAGCTCGTCCTCCTCGCGCAAGTCGACGACGAGCGCCCCTCCGTCCAGCTCGACACTCACCTCGTGAGGAGTCAGGCTGACCAGGCGTCGCAGCGCATCCGCCACCAGGTCGGCAGCGGTTCGCTCGAGACGGCGTTTCCCCGTCGACATGCCCGCAGGGTGCAGAGGGGCTCTGGTAGGTCACTGGTGCTTCGCTGGAAGGTTTCCCAGTGGATTCCCAGAGAGACGCGGCAGCTTTCCTGAGCAGAGGAGCACGGAGGTGACTAAAGATTCAGCCGTGAGGTACCGGGCGCTCGGCCCGTTGACCGTCGAGGTCGACGGTCACGATGCGAAATTGGGTGGTCTCCGCCAGCAGATGGTGCTTGCGGTCCTGCTCCGTTCGGCCAATCGGGTCATCCCTCAGGACACTCTGATCGACCTGGTCTGGGCCGGGGATCCACCCGAGGCCGCCCGGGCCACGGTCCAGAGCTACATCTACAACCTCCGCCGGGTCCTTGGTGCCGATGCCATCCTCCGTCGTGGCGATGGCTATCTGATCGAAGTCGACTCGACGGGCTTCGATGTCCTCGCGTTCGAAAAGACCGTCCAGACCGGGACCGGGCTCCTCAAAGAAGACCCCGCATCGGCCCGGGCGGCCCTGGTCGCAGGTTTGGACCTCTGGTATGGCACCGCCTACGGCGGTGTCGACCACCCCGAGCTGGACTCGGAGATCAAGCGTCTCGATGACAAGCGGGTGACCGCCATTGAGACCAGGATCGAAGCCGATCTCGCCCTGGGCGGCACCGGGGAACTCGTCCCCGAGTTGGAGTCGCTGGTCCGGGACCATCCGCTCCGCGAGCGGTTCTGGGGCCAGCTCATGCTCGCTCTCTACCGATCCGGTCGTCAGGCCGAGGCGCTTCGGGCGTTCCAGAGGGCCCGGGCACATCTCGTCGAGCACCTCGGCATCGAGCCGGGAGCCGAGCTACAGCATCTGGAACATCGAATCCTCGACCACGACCCCTCCCTCTTCCCCTCGCTGGAGCCGGGTGCCTCGGTGGAGCAGAGCCGTCGATCGATCCGCGGTTACGAGTTGCGGGATGTGATCGGAGAGGATGCGTTCGGTGTCGTCTATCGGGCCTATCAGCCATCCGTGGGACGGGAACTGGCGATCAAGGTCATCCAGGCCGACAGCGCCAACGACCCCGTCTTTGTGGCCCGCTTCGAGAGAGAGGCACAACGGGTGGCCAACCTCGACCATCCCCATGTGCTCCCCCTCCACGACTATTGGCGGGACCCGGATGGGGCGTACCTCATCATGCCCCTGATGCGTGGCGGGAGTCTGGACAGCTCGCTTCGCAAGGGACCGTGGAACCTCGAGCCCGCATTGCGTCTCGTCGACCAGGTGGGCGGTGCGCTTGGCTATGCCCATCGCCGCGGGGTGGTCCACGGCGACCTCAGACCGGGGAACGTCCTTCTCGACGAGGAGGGCAACGCCTATCTCTCCGACTTCGTCATCGCGGCCACCGCCGGAGGCGACGCAGGCACGACAGCCACGATTCGCACTGACGTCTTCGCTCTGGGCGCCCTCACCTTCGAGCTGCTCTCGGGGGTTTCTCCATCCGGGTCGACGAATCCATCAGACCTCGAGCAGGTCGCTCGTGGTCTGCCAGAGGGGGTGGCGGCAACCGTGGCACGGGCCATGGCCGCCGACCCGAGCGAGCGCTATCCCAAGGTCGACGACTTCCTGCGCGATCTCCGTCGGACCGCCGGTGTCGACGTCGTGTCCGCGTCCGAGGTGATGGACGAGGTGCCGGAGCCGATCCGCAATCCCTACAAGGGCCTGCGCGCCTTCGCCGAGGAAGACGCCGTCGACTTCCACGGCCGTGACGCCACAGTCGACGATCTGATCGAGCGGATCGCCACCCAGCGGCTGGTCACGGTGGTCGGCCCTTCCGGCAGTGGGAAGTCGTCCGTGGTCCGGGCCGGGCTGATCCCGGCTTTGCGGGCAGGCCGTCTCCCCGACTCCCGCGACTGGCTGGTGACCGACATGTTCCCGGGCTCATATCCATTCGAAGAACTCGAAGCTGCCCTGACCCGCGTGGCGGTCAGGACCCCCACCGGGATGTTGAGCGAGCTCACCCAGCCCAACGGCCTGCTCAGGGTGAGCAAGCAGATCCTGCCCGGGGACGACTCCACCCTGCTCGTCATCATCGATCAGTTCGAAGAGCTGTTCTCGACGGTTCGCTCCGAAGAGACCCGTCGCAGCTTCCTGGAGAACCTGATCTCCGTTGCCCATGATGAGCGCAGTCGGGTCAGGGTGGTGACCACCATCCGGGCCGATTTCCTCGACCGTCCCCTCGCCTACGGAGACTTCGCCGAAGCGATCGCCGACGGTGTCGTCACGGTCGGCCCGCCGAGCCGCGATGGGCTGGCCCAGGCCGTCGCCGCCCCCGCCCGGACCGTCGGGCTCGACCTTGAGCCGGGCTTGGTGAGTCGGATCGTCGCCGATGTCGAGGGCCAGCCCGGGGCCCTTCCCCTTCTCCAGTACGCCCTGACTGAGATGTTCTCCAACCGGGATAGGTCGACTCTGACGATCGCCGGGTACGAGGCCGCCGGCGAGATCGCCGGAGCGCTGAGCCGGCGGGCGGAAGAGCTCTACGAGGGCTTGACCCCGGCCGGCAAGGTGGCGACCCGCGAGGTCTTCCTCCGTCTGGTGTCGGTCGACGAGTTGGGCACCGTGACCCGGCGACGCGCCCGACAGGCAGAGCTCGTGTCCCTCGCGGTCGACCGGGGCGGGCTCGAGTCTGTGTTGAAGGCCTTCGCTGGCTTCCGACTGCTCACCTTCGACCGGGACCCGGTGACACGTGGACCGACGGTGGAGGTCGCCCACGAGGCTCTTCTCACCGAGTGGCCGAGACTTCGCGGCTGGATCGAAGACGCCCGAGAGTCCCTCGTCCTGGCGCGCCGCGTGGGAGAGTCGGCACAGGAGTGGATCGAGTCGAACGAAGACCCGAGCTATCTGCTTCGCGGTGTGCGTCTGGAGGACGTCGAAACCTGGGTGTCGCGTGCCGATGTGGTGCTGACCAGCGACGAGGCCCGATATATCGCGGCCAGCATCACACAACGGGCAGAAGATGCCTCAACTGCCAGGAGGCGCAGACGACGGACAGTCGTAGCCCTCGCCGCTGGCCTGTTGCTTGTGAGCGCCCTGGCCACCATCGCGTTCTGGCAGAGAGGCGTGGCCCAAGAGGAGGCTCTACAGGCTCGCGCCCGAGAGTTGGCGGCGGCAGCGGAAGGACAAATCGGGCAAAACCGGGAGCTCGCCCTCCTCATCGCCGCCGAGGCCTTCGACGCCTCCATACGCGGAGGGGCCCAGCCAACCACGGAGGCCGTGAGCGCCATGGCGCAAGCGATCCAAGATTGGCGGCTCGTTTCCCGTTTCCCGGCAGGCCCGCTCGTTTATCCAGACGTCTCACCGGACGGATCGCTGGTCGCAGTCGCATCAAAAACCGCTCCGAGCGATGTGGACGTCTTCAATGTCGACGGGTCCTTGATTGGGACACTCCACGGTCCGGACGGTCCCACGGTGTTCGCCTGGCAGGTGGATTTCAGCCCGAACGGGCGAACAATCGCCGTCATCTATACCTCCACCGACAATGTTGACGACTTCCGGGGGGTCGCCGATGGCATCCCGGACATACGGACCTTCGACTTGGACACCATGTCCAGCATCCTGGATCTTGACACCGACCATGGTTGGGAATACGTCGCGCACGACCTCGACGGCAGCCGGCTCGCCCTCTCGTTTGGCCGCGAAATACGGGTACTCGACGCTGTCGATGGCGACGAAATCTCCAGGATCGAAGCGTCCTCGCAAGTCGGTCGCGCCCAGTTCCTCGACGACGACACCATTTTGGTGCCCATCGCGGGCTCCGGTTTCACCATGTTCTCCGCCTCCGTCGGCTCGATGGTCGACCATCTCGAAGTCGCCGAACTTCATCCAGAAATCACTGCAGTCAACGACCTACGAACCCACGTCGCCTATCGGGACGGAGAACAGGTTCGTGTCACAGAGCTCGCCACCGGTGAGACGACTTACGAACAGACGGCCCCGTCAACGCAGGCCCTAGCCCTTAACCCCGACGCAACCCGCCTCGCCCACTCCGGATTCGACCCCAACATCTACGTCGTGGCTCTTGGTGAAGGCGAGACGGAACTCGAGCTGACAGGGACATTCGAAAACGTGTTTTCGCTCTCATTCATCGGAGACAAGCAGCTCCTCTCCTATGGAGAAGATGCGCTGCTGTGGGACGTCTCACCGGAAGGGGTGAGCGAACTGGGGGGCGTCCCAATGCAGGAGCTGCAGTGGGGATATCAGATATCTCCCGACGAACGGTGGCTCGCCTACTTCGTGTCGACCAACAGCGGTCTACCAACTGGCGACCCGGTGGACGGTCTGAGACTGATTGACCTCGCCACCGGTGAGGAGACGGTGATCAACCAGGGAGAATGGAACTCCGTGCCCGCCGGGGTTCGCTTGGTGAGCTTCGATTTCACCAGGGTCGGCTCCCTCACTCTGGACGGAGTCTCCACTATGCGCAGCCTCCCCACCTGGGATGTCCTGAGGGAGTTCGACGCGTGTCGAACGCCACTGGCGGTCACGCCCGACAACAGCCGTGTCGTCCTCTCGGGATGGAGCTGTTCCGATCAGGTCACGCCCGGCTCGGCTCGGAGCTCGGTCGTCGACCTCGGCTCGGGGGAGGAGATCTTCTCCCTTCCCAACCAGACGCTCTTCTCGGCAGAGTTCAATCCTGAAGGAGCCTTCGAAGCGGGAAGCCTCTTGGCCGCTACCGATCAGAGCTCCGTCGGGATATGGGATATGAGCGATGGAAGTCTGCTCGGCAGTCTCGACAGAACCGTGTACGACGAGTTCGGCAACATCCTCGTCGTGACATTCGACCCCAGCGGACGCTATCTCGTAGGAGGAACCACAGGTGGCGCGGTTTGGGTCGCCGACCTGGAGCGAGTGGTCGCCGGCGAAGACATAGCCGATGCCCTCGTATTCAACCGTCAGGCGCACACCGGGGCCGCACCCGTGCCCGCCATGAATGGCGAGGGCGTGGTGGGCACCGCCGGATTCGACGGCATGGTCCGGCTGTGGGACCTCGACTCCGAAGACTTGATTCTCGAGTTCGAGGCGGATGTCGGGATCCCGGTGGTCCGCTTTTCTCTCGATGGCACCGAGCTCCTCTATCCACACGGGCTCAGTGTTCGACGCATGCCCGTCGATCCGTACCAGCTACGTGCCCTCGCCGCCGACCTCCTCACCCGTGACTTCCTACCCGACGAGTGTGCGCGTTATGCCACGGCGGACCGCTGCGAGACATTGAGCGGATGATCGTGGGCTAAGTCCCGCGGTCCCGCCAGGACAGCCGCGGTGGAGATCTCGGCCGGAGAGGATGCCTTGTGGCCCGACGCTGGTCGTGGCCGCCGCCGTGGTCGGTTTCCGCATCCGCTTTCGCAGCCCCCGTTGTGCCGTCCGGTTGCGGACGAGACGATGTCGTCGGGGAGCGACCCGGGCAATCGGTCGCCAGCGCCGTGTTTTCCTATGTCGGAATGAAACGAGGGCCGCGAAGCGTCAGGCCACCCTGTCCCGTTTCTAAACCTGGAGTGTTAAGTCGGATTCGTTGCTAATTGAGGCCGAGAACCGTGAGGAGTGCAGCATCAACGCCCCACTGTTCTTCGGGTGTGAGGTGCCCAGCGAGATCTCCCAATCGGCTGAGATCCACCGCACCTACGTGCTCGACCAGGACCCGTGTTTGAGCGTTCTCAACTTCTATCTCCGGTCTGAACGAGGCAGGTCCCGCACTGGTGGAGGTGGGGGCGACTAGGACAACTGAACGAGGCAAGAAGGTATCGGACTGGACGACAACCCCGAAACGTCGACCGTACTGTGCATGTCCGGCGGCCTTCGGAAGGCGGAGTGCGAAGACATCACCTCGGCGCACGCAAGCTCTCCATCAGGTCGGCAACCATGGCCATCTCTGCACGGTCAGCTTCATCGTTTTCCAGTGCAGCAACCTCGGCGGCCAATGCTCTCTTGTCGGCGAGGCGTGATGCCGCTTCCACCAAAGCGATGCGGATCGCTTCAGAGCGGGTCAGCCCGGTCGCCTCGAGCTGGCTGAGTGCCCTGAGCGCAAGGTCGTCGAGCCGCACGGATACTGCCTGTGCCATCGGTGAAGTGTATCACGACTCGTCATACACAGGAAGAATGATGCAACGCGTCCCGTTTCCCTACGTGCTTGAGCCGGCACTCGCGAAGGTCACGTGTCCGTGGCGATCAAATGTGCTCGGCGACTGGCGGCTGCCAATCCACGATCGGTGGTGATGATCTCCATGTTGAGCTGGCTGGCCAATTCGACGTAGAGAGCGTCGACCAGTCGAAGGCTCTCGCGCCTGCGCCATGCCCCTCTGAGTAGTGGTGCCAGAAGATGGCGACTAATTGGAGAGTTCGCGACAAGTTCAACTCGCTCTGTCACTTGTCGTGCTGTCAGCTCGCCGGCACGGTGCAATCTCCCTAGAGCCGAGAGAACCTCGGCGTCGAAATGGTTAGGTACATGAAGGTCCGAGCCCCGCAGGCGCCCTTCAATTGTTTCGGCGAGGCTTGAGCCGACCAGGAGGTCGACCATCGCCGAGGCGTCAAGGACCAGTGCTTCAGCCATTCCCCTCTAGGTCGTCCTTGGCCTCTGAGACTGCGGAGATGACCGCATCATGTCGTATGCGAATTGGGGGCAGCGTTCTCACCCGGCTGAGCCACTCCTCGGTCTGGCCGGCGGACAAAGCTGAGCGCACGGCGTCCTGGGTGAGGCTCGACACACTGAGCCCCGCGTTCTTGGCTTGATCCGCCAGATCATCCGGCAGGTACACATTGACCCTTGCCATGCGCATACTATACACACATCGAACAGACTAGGGCAATCGGATCGTGGACCCGTCCCGTTTCTAAATTTTGCCACTTCGGGACAAGTACGCGCTAGAACTCAGCTTAAACCTTAGAATAGGCGCGTACATGTCGCGATCTCTAAGCCTTCCCGAGCAGCTACTGCGTAGATCGGTACGAGTGGTTCGCCCCCGGGATCTCGAAAATTCGTTCGCGAATCCGTCTCAGGAGCTGCGGCGGTTGGCGTCAAAGAACACCCTTCTCAGGCTGGCTCACGGGTATTACGCCCTGCCTCCATCAGATTGGCTCGGTGATCCAGGGTGGGTTCCCGATGTCGAAGCAGTCGCCCTGGGCGTCGCGGCGGCGGACCATCAGCTCCAACGCGTCGCAGTGGTGGGGATTTCAGCCGCCAGGGTACTTGGCTTCTACCCCAGGTCATTGGCGACCGCCGTCGTTGCCGTGCCTGTCAGGCGGAGATACTTGGCAACCATTTCTGGGAGGGTCAACTTCTGGCAGCGCCAGGTCGACATTATGGAGACGCAGGTCTGGAAGAGTGAGCTGGGACAGGGCCGCGTCAGCACTGTCGAGCAAGCTCTCCTTGACGTCGCGGACCTTCCCCAACGGGGGGGCGTGACATTGGCCACCGCCGAGGAATCCCTTCTCAATCTCGCATCCAAGGCAGATTGGGATCGTGCCCGTTCCCTCGCCAGATCACAGCGCATGGGGGCGGCGTATCGGCGAGCTAGATGGTTTGCCGATGCCGTCGTGCCAGACGCTCCGCGTATGACCCGACCTCGTCATGCCGTCACCAGCCGAGGACTACACCCTGTCGAGCCAACCGATCGGCGCAGTTTCGGAATCAGAGATGATTGATGACCAGGAGATCCGGGATCGAGCCACGTCGCTTGGAGTGCCCGAGAGCCAGATCAGGCGCGACCACCTCCTCTCGCATCTGATTCAGGGGCTGACCGGTGTCGATGAGGTCGTCTTCATCGGGGGCACAGCGTTAAACAGGACCCACCTACAAGACGTGAGGTTGTCCGAGGACGTCGACCTGCATCTTCTCGATGGAACCTCCGATGATCTAATCAACCACCTGATATCTGCCGTCCGTTTGGAGTTCCCCGGATTGACGCCGGCTTCAACACAGGCGAGGGGTGATGTGACGACCACTCCCCTTTCCGTCGATCAGCTTCGGGTCAGCATCCAAGTGATTCGACGACGGCATCAGTGGTTGGACTTGCCAGCAACTCGTACGAAAGTGCGTCTCTACTACAGCGACCTGCCCGCCAACGCAGAACTTACTGTTCCGACGCCAGCGAGCTTTGTGGCAATGAAGCTCTCGGCGTACGTTGATCGACATGCCCCACGTGACCTATTCGACCTGCAGCAGTTGGTCGAGCATGGAGCGTTTAGCGAAGAGGCTCTCGCTCTTGTCCGCAAGCTAATGGGCCGCTTGCTCGTGAAAGAGGAGTTCTTGTCCGCCCCGACTGAAGACCAATGGAGCAACGAGCTTGCACACCAGGTGGGTGACCCGGGTCGACCGGAAGATGCGCTCGACACCGTGTTTGCACGCTTGGGTCAACTCATGGATTGGTAGCCGACCGCGTGTGGCGCGGGGTCCAGGCCGGGCCTCGCATCGCAGTGGGCTCCAAATGCTGGGTCCAGAAACGAATCGATTGACATGACTCGAGCTGACATCGGTTTGGCCCATCACTTCTCGGTCTCCCAGAGTTGAACGCCAGGAGGGACCCAACACGTCCCGTTTCTTGAACTTCTGGGTGACAGGGGACGGGCAACACGGTGGGGTTCCCTCCCGCGACTCGATGAGCTGTCAACAACGTAGGAGGGTCCTGGGCGCGCCGACACCTCGTGAACGACCGCGGCGTGCCGAAGGGCGACATCACGTTTGCGGGTACTGGCGTGCCGCCCACTGAGCCGACGGGGAGCCTGGATGCCGCAGGCTCGACCCCGGCCGGAAGAGGCTGCTACCCCTGGCTGATGTCGACGCCCGTGACCGGCTCGCCGGCGGGCTCGTAGACGAGCGCGATCACCCCCTTCGGGAACGCCTGCGGCGGCTGGGCGAGTCGGAACGCGGCCGGGACCCCCGTGCCGTCGGCGAAGAGGCGCTTGCCCGACCCGAGCGTCAGCGGATGGAGGAAGAGGTTCAGCCGGTCGACGACGTCGGCCTCGAGCAGCGACCGCGTTAGGTCGCCGCTGCCGATCACGTGGATCTCGTCGAAGCGGTCCTTCAGCGCCCGCACCTCCGCGACATCCGACAGCGCCGTGGTGCCCTCCCACGCCGGGTCGGTCAGAGAGCGCGACACGACGAACTTCGGCAGCGCGTTGAACATCGCCGCGATCGGGTCGTCGTCGCCTCGGTTCGGCCAGTAGGCGGCGAAGATGTCGTAGGTCTTGCGACCCAGCAGCAGGGCGTCCATGCGCTCGATGTCGGCACCGATCACCTCGCCCGACTCGTCGTCGAAGTACGGCCCCTGCCAGCCGCCAAACTCGAAGCCGCCCTCGGGGTCTTCGTCGGGGCCGCCCGGTGCCTGGTAGACGCCGTCGAGGGTGATGAACAGGCCGACGGAGATGATTCCCATGGTGTGCTCCTTCGCGTGAACGACGATCGGATGCCCCTCTACCCGTGCGTCGGTCGGGATGACCCGGAACCGACATCACCGCGTGGCACGCTAGCGACAGCGCGTCGCTGGTCGAGGGGTGGACGTCCGCCGCTAGACGTCCTGTTTCTAAACGGGAGTTCAGCTTGATCGGTAGACGGGTGAGCGATGGTCGATCCGCACCACCTCGACGGTCCCGGCGTCCTCGTTCACTCGGTAGATGATCCGATAAAGAGTTTCGTCTCGGCCCGTCCTGTTTCCCTCCCCTGCCTGAGTCGTGGTGGGCTCTACGCGTTGGTTCGGTAGTGGTGCACGGTCACGCCGGGCAGGTCCGCGAACGCTGACTCGTCGGCGGTATGCAACTTGCGGTTTGTGGCGCGAGCCGTGGTCGCGATGAGCAAGTCCGCGACGCGATCGAGCAGGATTCGAGAAGCACATCCCCCGCATCGCCCGTAGTTTCAGTTGTGACTCGCTATTAGGAGGTCAAGAGATGAGCACCACGAAGCAGGGTTCGGACGGTTTCTCGGAGGCGGAACGTGCCGCCATGAGGGAGCGCGCCCAGGAGCTGAAGGCGCAGGGCCGCAGCGGCCAGAAGAAAGTCGACAACGAGAGCGCCGTTCTCGACGCGATCGCCGAGATGCCAGCTGCCGACCGCACGCTCGCCGAACGTATCCACGCACTGGTCACCGCGAACGCGCCGGGGCTTCTGCCCAAGACCTGGTACGGCATGCCCGCCTATGCGAACACGGACGGCAGGGTCGTCTGCTTCTTCAAGGCTGCGGCCAAGTTCGAGGGCCGCTACGCCGCCTTGGGATTCGAAGATACCGCCACACTCGACGAAGGCCCGATGTGGCCGGTCGTGTTCGCCATCGTCGAATGGACCCCCGCGGTCGAGAAGAAGCTCGCAGCACTGGTCAAGGCCGCGGTGGCCTGAGCGTCGCTTCCGGAGATCGTCGTTCGAAGGTCACTCGCTTCGATCGCGCCGCCGGATCAGCGGTCGATCATGCGTTGTACGCCCTCGGAATAGCGGTGCCCCTGGATGCTGATACCTTCGAGTGCCTGCTCGATCTCGTCGAGGTCGTCGGTCGTGAGCTCCACATCGACCGCTCCGAGGTTCTCCTCCAGGCGGTGCAGCTTCGTGGTGCCGGGGATGGGAACGATCCAGGGCTTGGAACTGAGCAGCCACGAGAGGGCGATTTGAGCCGGGGTTACCCGTTTCCGTTCCGCGATCCGCTTCACCAGGTCAACCAGGTCCTGATTCGCCTTTCGGTTCTCTGGGTCGAAGCGGGGGACAGAGTGCCGGAAGTCGGAGTCCACGAAGGTCGTGTCTTCGTCAATCTTGCCGGTGAGAAAGCCTCTACCCAGGGGGCTGAACGGGACGAAACCGATTCCCAACTCCTCGAGCGTGGGGAGAATCTCCTCCTCGGGCTCCCGCCACCAGAGCGAATACTCACTCTGCAGGGCGGTGACGGGCTGCACGCCGTGGGCCCGTCGAATCGTCTTCACGCCCGCCTCTGAGAGGCCGAAGTGTTTCACCTTCCCTTCGGCGATGAGGTCCTTCATCGTGCCGGCAACATCCTCGATCGACACCTCGGGGTCGACCCGGTGCTGGTAGTAGAGGTCGATGCGGTCGGTACGGAGACGGCGGAGGGAGTCCTCTGTCGTTTGCCGGATGTGATCGGGGCGGCTGTTCAAACCCTGTGACTCTCCGTCCACGAGGTTGAAGCCGAACTTCGTGGCGATGACGACCTCGTCTCTGAACGGGGCGAGGGCCTCGCCGACGACGTCCTCGTTGGTGAACGGACCGTAGACCTGGGCTGTGTCGAACAAGGTGACGCCGCGCTCGACCGCGGCACGGATGACGTCGATTGCGTGATCCCGGTCGGAGGGAACCCCATAGCCGGAGCTGAGGCCCATGCAGCCATAGCCGAGGGCCGAGACTTCGAGGCCGCTCCTTCCTAGCTTTCGTGTTTTCATGTGACCCTCCTCACGTGACGAGATTACGCACAAGCCAATAGGAGGTCACAGCATGGCTGACGAGATTGTCAGCGTCCGCTACATGGTCGATGACGTCGACACCGCGGTCGCCTTTTACACGAAGTACTTCGGCTTCGCTCTGCGCTCCAATATGGCCCCGGCGTTCGCCGACGTTGTGCGTGGTCAGCTTCGTTTGCTGCTCAGCGGCCCAACCAGCTCAGCTGGGCGTGCCATGCCCGACGGTGCCACTCCATGTCCCGGTGGCTGGAACCGCATCCACTTCATCGTGGATGACATCCAGGGTGAGGTTGAGCGTCTGCGCGCTGATGGGGTGCGCTTCCGTAACGACATCATCACCGGGCCCGGCGGGAAGCAGATCCTGGTCGAGGATCCTTCCGGCAACCCGATCGAGCTGTTCGAGCCCGCTGACAGGTGACCAACCCACCGGACAGTCTTCACCTGTCCGCGTCCCGTCTCCCCGGCTCGCTTGTCAGCCGGATTACTCGATCGGGTCGAGGCCTGAGCGTGTCCTTGGGAGTGGCAGGGCCCCCGATCGAGGAAGTGAGTTCCGTCTGCGTCGTCACCCTTGGTGACCAGGCCGTCATGGGTTTCCCAGTTTCCCCATGTCCAGGGACACCCGCCTTGCCACTCGTCCCGTTTCTCAGCCGAGCAGGTGGAGCAGGAAGGTGTTGGCCGGGCCCTTACCCTTCACAGAGAACCGCCTTCCGGCTTCAAAGTCACCGGATCGACCGGAGCACCGCGCCGAGGATGTCGACCGCCGTTCCGAGCTGTTCTTCGGTCGCGACGAGAGGGGGCAGCATCCCGACCACGTTTCCGTAATGGCCGCCCGGGTAGACGAGTAGCCCCCGCTGCACGCATGCCTCGCTCACTTGTTTCGCAACCCCCAACGGAGCTCCGTCCGGCCCAGAGAGCTCCACTCCCACCATCAAACCGAGTCCCCGGACCTCCGCAACGCGGGGATCGTCCCCGAGTTCGTCTTGGAGGCGCCGGAGGAGGAACCCCCCAAGGGCCTCCGCCACTGCCGACAGGTTCTCCGCCCGATACACCTCGTCTGCCGCCAGCGCAGCGGCGCATGACACGAGGTTCCCTGCGTAGGTGCTCGTCTCGGTCCCTGGTGCGGTGGAGGAGGTCACCGACTCGCGGGCGAGGACCCCGGAGAGGGGGAGTCCCGCCGACAGCGACTTCCCGAGAATCACCAGGTCGGGGTGGACTCCGTCGTCGTGTAACAGCGCGAACGGGCGGCCGGTCCGGTGAAAACCGCTCATGACCTCGTCTACCACCAGCAGAACGTTGTGCCGAGAGCAGACTTCTCGAAGACCGGTGAGGAAGCCCGGCGGGGCAGGCACCATGCCTCCGTTCCCCTGCACCGGCTCGATCACGACCGCCCCGATCAGGTCCCATCCGCCGCCCGGATCGCCCAGTTGGATGTCGATGAGATCGAGCGTCGTCTCGGCGACGGTCTTGGGATCCGATCCGAACGGCGAGCGGAGAGCGTGGGGGAATGGGAGGTGGATCACCGAGCCGAGCGGCCCGAGGCCGGTGCGCTGATCCTCACGTCCCATGAGCCCGAGCGCTCCCATCGTCCGGCCGTGGAACCCCCCCGCGAAGGCGAGGACGCCGGGCTTGCCAGTCGCCCGCCGGGCGAGTTTGAGCGCGGTCTCCGTGGCCTCCGAGCCCGATGCCCCGAGCATCACCCGCGTTAGGCCTGGTATGCGTGTCGACAGCCGTTCGATGAGCTCGGTGCGTACTGGCGAGGCCATCGACATCGCCTGCTGGCCCTCTGCCAGCTGGCGCTGGGCGGCATCCACGATCGCCGGATGGCTGTGGCCGAGGTTCAGGGAGCCGAATCCGGCCACCATGTCGAGGAAGCGGTTGCCGTCGAGGTCTTCGATCACCGCACCCTCGGCACGGGCGAGCACAACGGGTTCGAGGGAGAGCCCGTGGGTGAGACCGGGTTGTCCCTCCGAACTCCGTAGTCGCTCGATGATCGCTGCGGATCGGGGCCCGGGATGCGGGGTCGCTATATGCGGTGCAGGACCGATCATGGTCTCAGCCTATGTGGTTGCCTCCAAGCGCAGCCCGGATTCCATCGGTGTGGGCGACACCGTTGCACCACGCCCAAGGGGGACCGGTTGGTGAGGGCGATCTGACCATCACCCTGGCATCAAGGCTAACTGGCGGCTCCTCAACTCACCCGGCAGTTTCAAGAGCCGCGACCCGGTCAAAGGGTTACCCGACCAGGACGTCGACCTTTTCGGGCGGATTGACACGGACCAGACCTTCCTCCGACAGTTTGAGGTCTCCGATTTCCCCGCAGGCAAAGCAGAATTCGAGCTGTGAGAAGGGGCTGGGTAGATCACAACCCATTCTTGCAATCTCACCGAAGAGCGCCTCGAAGGTCATGGTGACCTTCTCGAGCGGCTCCTCAGCGTGAAGGCCGAGCAGAGGCAGGCCAACTGAGGCCACGACATCGCCGTTCTCGACAGCCACCTTGCCGCCTCCGATCGCAGCCAGGTGATTGGCAGCCACTGCCATGTCCGCTGGATTCGTGCCCACGATGACAATGTTCTCGCAAACGGCATTGGCCGTTGATGCGAAGGCGCCGTTTCTGAGATTGAAACCGGTAACGAACCCCAACCCGATGCCCGTACCCTTCCCAAGCCGGTCGACCATCGCAAGTAGGAGTATGTCCCGGTCGACATCGGCGTCGATACGGCCGTCGCTGACCAGTAGACGTTCGTGCTTCTCGGCAGTGATGAGACTTCCGGCTGTTACGGCAATGACCCGCACCTCCGCCTCATCGTCGGCAGTGTCGAGTGTGAAAGTGAGGTCCTCTGGAGTCACCGGGTTTGGAAGTGTCACCGTGCCGTAGAAAGACGCCGGATATTCGGTAGGTGGAAGTTCGCCGAGGAACTGACCCGCCTTGTAGGCAGTCTCGCCACCGACGATCACAGAGTCGATGGCGTAGGTCTCCAAGTCGTCGAGAAGGACGATGTCCGCATACCGTCCCGGCGATACCGACCCAATGTCCTGTTGCGCGTAGAAGATCTCGGCCACGTTCAACGTCGCCATCTGTATCGCACGAACCGGTTCCACGCCTATCTCGATTGCGGTCCGCACGGCATGGTCAATCGTTCCCTCAGTCAACAGTTTTTCGGGGGACGCGAGGTCAGCGCAGAAGCCAAGGCTTCGAGGGTCAACACCGAACTCGGTGTAGGCACGAATGAGTTCAGGTGCGTCGATGCATCCGGACCCGTGACGCATGAACAGCTTCATTCCGGCACGCGCTTTCGCAACGGCGTCTTCGGCGGTCACTGTCTCGTGGTCGGTGTACGCACCCACAGCCACGAAGGCCTGTAGCTGACGAGCGCTGATTCCGGCAGCATGACCGGTGATCACCTTGCGACGGGCCAGGGTTTCATCAAACAGGTCGAGAATCTCGGGGTAGTGCTCAACAACGGGCAGGTACGGCGGTTCCTCCAGGCCGTAGCAACCATCCCAATCGAGGATCTCGAGCATCTCGTCAGGGCTGATGCCTGGCGTAGGGGTGAGTCCCAGTTCGCGATTTTGCAGCCAGGAGAGCACCGGGACCAGAAACAGCAGTCGAATCGGCATCTTGTCAAAGGCTTCCTTCAGGAACCGGATAGCAGGCAACCCTCCAACGATGCCCGGCCCGTAGAAGCCGTCTGCGGTCGCAGTGACCCCATGGCTGAGAAGGGCTTCGACAAACGCGTTGACCCCTATGTAGCTGTGGTATTGGTGTAGGTGGCCGTCCACAAGACCCGGCGAGATGTGCATTCCAGCCGCATCGATGACACGTGTGTCCGGTCCCTTTGTATAGGCCACGTCACCGGTCGCAGCGATTCGATCTCCCTTGACCGCAACGCCTGCGGGGTACAACTCTGCGGTGGATACGTTTACCAACGTCCCGCCCTCGATCACGAGATCCGCTGGCGTCCTACCCATCGCAACGTCTATGAGTTCTCGTCTTCTCATTCCAACCTCGCCTCCCTCGCATCCACTATTTTGCTGCGTCTCTTTCTGAAGCTACCACTCTCTGATTCGGTCAATCTGAAGGCTGTCCCAGGTCCCAAGCCGAGTCACGGGAGGGATGCCACCGTTCGGAAACGCCGGCCCCGTTAGCGATGCTCCCCAGCTACTTAGCCATGTACCCGCCGTCGACCGGCAGCACCACACCTGTGATCCATTCCGCTTCGTCAGAAACCAGGTAGGTGACCGCGTTGGCAACATCCCCTTCAAGTCCGATTCGGCCCATCGGATACTGAACGCGGAACGCCTCCCTACCGCCGAATTTCTCGTACAGCTCCTGATTCATGGGCGTGTCGATGTTGCCTGGAGCGACGGCGTTCACCCTGATCGTCGGTGCGAGCTCGATCGCCAGGCATTCGGTGAGCCCATGAAGAGCGGCCTTCGATGCGCCGTACGATGCTGCACCCGGGACTCCACGGGGACCGAAGATCGAACCAACGAAGATGACGTTCCCGCCTTTCTGCTCGACCATGTGGGGAACCACCTTCTGCGTTAGGAAGAAGGGACCCTTCACATTCACATCGAGCGTTGTGTCCCACTCGTCCTCGCTCAGCTCACCGAGTAGCCGAATGAAAAAGACGCCGGCGCAATTCACGAGGATGTCAATTCGGCCCAACTTCTCCAAAGCCACGTCGACGAGACGGCTGATGTCCTCAACGTCGGCGAGGTTCGCGCTAACGGCGAACGCGTTGGCGCCGTCGGCGACGATCTTGTCGGCCAATTCCTCGGCTTTCTCCAGGTGGGAGTGGGCGACAAGGCCAACGTTGGCTCCCTCCTCGCCGAACCTCCGGGCGATGGCGTAGCCGATGCCAGATGATGCGCCAGTGACCAGCGCCGTCTTTCCTTCGAGCCTCATCTTCTTTGTGTTTCTCCTTCGTGTTCACACACCGAGATAGGTGTGTTGGACGTCCGGGGCGTTCGCCAGCTCCTCTGGAGGCCCCTCGAACGCCACCGCACCCTTCTTCATGACGTAGACGTAGTCAGCCAGATTCAGTGCAAGTGAGAGATTCTGCTCCACCAAGAGGATCGGCAGTTCCGCTGTCGTACGAAGATGACGGATCACTTCCACGACCTGCTGCACAAGGAGGGGAGAGAGTCCTTCGCTCGGCTCGTCCATCAATAGGAGTTCTGGATTCGTGAGCAGGGCTCGAGCGATCGCAAGCATCTGCTGCTCTCCGCCCGACAAGACAGCTGCCTTCTGCTTCATGCGCTGCTCGAGGGCGGGGAAGAGCTCACTGATACGATCGAGATCCCAGACATGTTTGCTCGCACCATCGCCCTCCCTTTTGAAGACATGCAGGTGCTCAGCGACCGTAAGAGAGGGGAAGATCCGCCGTCCCTGGGGCACCAGACTGATGCCTTCCTTGGCGATCTCGTGAGCAGGCTTCTTTGTGATGTCCACATCCTTGAAGGTGATGGTTCCTCGCTCCGGCGGCGAGAACCCGACGATTGACCGGATCGTCGTTGTCTTACCGACCCCGTTCCGGCCCATGAGGGCGACGATCTGGCCGGGACCGACCTTGAGAGAAACGCCCTGGAGTACGTAGCTGTCGGAGTAATACGTGTGGATGTCGCTGACCTCGAGGACGTTACGCATAGGCCTGACCGAGGTACACGTCTCGCACTGTTTCGTTCCCTCGGATCTCCTCCACGCTTCCCTCAGCGAGGATCTCTCCCTGGTGCATCACCGTCACTTCGTTCGCGACCTCGAACGCCACGTCCATGTCATGCTCAATGATGAGCACGGTCAGTCGCGAATCCAATGCCCTGATCAGCTCCACCATGGACCTGCTCTCTGCCAGGGACAAGCCGGCTGCCGGCTCGTCAAGCAGGAGCACCTGTGGATCCGACGCGAGGGTCACGATAAGCTCGAGCTGTCTCTGATGGCCGTACGAGAGGTTGGCAACCTGTGTGTCGCGTACCTCCCACAGGCCCGCCATCTCGAGCAGGTTGCGGCAACGTTCATTGACATCATCCAGCGACGCCACCGCCACGTGCATGGCGTACTTCTTCGGCTGAACACCCAGTGCACCGAGACGAACATTGTTCATGACGGTCAGCGACGGGAAGAGGTTGGTGATCTGGAACGTGCGACCGAGTCCCATCCTCGTGCGAGCGTGGGACGTCATGCCGGTAACCTTCTTGCCGAACAGGTGGATGTCGCCAGCGGAAGGCTTGTATACGCCGGTGATCAGGTTGAACAAGGTCGTCTTCCCAGCGCCATTCGGTCCAAGGATCACTTTCCGGGTGCCCGAGAGCGCCGACAGAGTGACGTCATGCACGGCACGGACCCGACCGAAGGTCTTACCGACCCCCTCCAATCGCAGCGTTTCCACCGCGCCGGGCCCATCCCCCTCGACCGACGACCGATCTATGCCCGGGCGCTGCGGCTCGACTTGAGTCCGCTGAGACTGAACTGCGATCCTTGTGTCATCTACCGCGGAGGCCTCCTGCCCAATGCCGGACGCTGAGCGCCACCTTTGAGGTAGTAACCCCAGGATTCCCCTAGGAGCGAAGAAGACGGTGATGATGTACGCCAGGCCAAGAGCGATCACCCAATTCTCGAAATACACGCTCAGGTAGTTGCGGAGTCCCGTGACGACGGCCGCCCCGATTATCGGACCAGAAAGGGTTCCCGCTCCGCCGATGATCACCATGAGCATCGCCTCGAACGAGGTCTCGACCCCGAGAACCGTGGGAGAGATGAACTGGGCGGAGTACGTGTACAACACCCCTGCTACGCCTGCGAAGGCTCCAGCGATGACGAACACAATGTACTTGTGCAGCCACACGTTATAACCACTGGTACTCATCCGGAGCTCACTCTCCTTGATGCCGCGCAACGTAAGACCAAAGGGCGACCGCACCAAGCGATACATCAGAAGGCCGCAAACGAGAAAGACGCCGAGGCAGGCGTAATAGAAGCTGAGCTCGGACTCCAAGGCATCGAACGGCCGAGGGATCCCGTGCAGACCCAGGTAGCCACCCGTCATCGTGCCCCAGCGATGGGCGAGCCCCCAAAGCACTTGAGAGAACACCAGGGTCATCACTAGAAAGAAGAGGCCAGTCATTCTCACCGCCAAAGCCGCCCCGATCGCCGCCAAGGTGGTGCTCGCAAGCAAAGCGACCGGTATCGCGATCTCCCACCCCATGTCGTAGCGAGTGCTGAGGATCGCGACCGTGTACGCAGCCATTCCGAAGAAGGCCGCCTGACCCAACGACTCCATTCCCGTGTAGCCCATGAGCAGGTCGAGGCTCATCGCGAGGATGGCGAAGATCACGGTGAGCATGAGCACAGACAGGGGGAACGGGGATAGGAACCGTGGTGCGACGATGGCCGCGATCAACAGCCCGAGGACGACTAGCGCCTTCCTCGTCGGCCTTCCTGAGCGGGAGATGCGTCCCATTTGATCGATCTACGTCTTCCCGAACAACCCGGTGGGCCTGATCGCGAGGAGGATGATCAACGGAGCAAACAGCGTGAAATGGGCCAGCTCCGGGAACAAGCTCTTCCCGACAGAGTCGATGATGCCGATGAGAAGAGCTGCTACGAAGGCACCTGTGATGCTCCCCAATCCGCCCACCACCGAAACCAGCAGTGCCAAGAGGAGCACCTCGAACTGTGCCCCCTGGAAGGCCCCGAGGAAGGGGGCTCCGATGGCGCCGGCGAGTCCAGCCAGAACCCCGGTTATCCCGAAGACGAAGAAGTACAAGCGGCCAACGTCGACGCCCATCCCCCGAGCCATCTCCTCGTCATCGACGCTCGCCCTTACAAGCGCTCCAACTCGTGTTCGCTCGAGGAGAATCCAGAGGAGAACCGCGACGACGATCGCTGCCGCCAGCATGAACAACCGGTAGCTGGGGAAGGAGACGATTCCCAGGTGAATTGAGTCGGCAAGGAATCCAGGCCGTTCGACCGTACGGGGATAGCCTCCCCACCAGATGACACCGAATTCCGCGATGATCAGAGTCACGCCCATCGTGACCAATATCTGTGCGAGGGGTCGTTGATGCAGACGCTTGAGAAGGCCCGCGTACAGGACGAGCGCAAGGATCCCGCCGGTCAGACAACAGACAGCGATCACCAGTAGGAAGCTGTTTGTTTCCTCGAACACGCTCCAGGCTACGTATGCAGTGAGCAAATAGAGGGCACCATGAGCGATGTTGACGATCTTCATGATGCCGATGCCGAGGGTGAATCCGCTCGCCAGGATGAACAGAAGGCCGCCGTACGTAACTCCGCTTAAGACCCGGGTCGCCCACTCTTCCACGATGAGGTTCTCTCGCCTGCTCAGACGTCCTAGTCGGGGAGCCGCTTTGATGCGGCTCCCCGACGGACATTTCGGTATCCAGGCACGCCAATGCTATTCCGGCGGGTACTCCCGAGAGAACAGCGGGTTCGCCAGGAACCCCTCTTGATCGAATGTCCAGAACTGAGTCACCTCTGGAACAGTCTCGACGAGACTGTCGGTGATGGTGCCGCCGTCGTCGACGAGTTCCACGATGTAGAAGTCCCGCACTTGCCGGTTGAACTCGTCAACGGTGATGGCTGACGACGGCGCATCAGACAGGTCGATTTCACGACTGGCTGAAGCGAAGGCCTCACCGTTCGATCTCACCCATTCGGGGAGATCTGCGAGCGCGATATCGTTCTGTTCACTTACGTACTTGAGTGTGCGATCGATCACCATCGCCGCCACGTATGCGGACTCTCCCCAGAATGTGGGAACGTTGCCGGTTCGCTCCTGGTAAGCCTCCACGAACGCCTGCATCTCTGGCCTGTCGAGGTTCGCAGTGAACGGAGTGATCCCGACGATGCCGATGGCAGCATCACCGGAGTAGAACCTGATGGCGTCCTGGGCAACGAGGTCCTCCGAAGCGAGCATCGGGATGTCCTCTTTCAGGCCGAAGTCAGAATACGCTTGGACGAATCGTGGGATATCCGCTCCGATCAATGTCACGTAGACGGCGTCGACGTCCCTGTTGATGTCGTTCACGAATGGCGCATAGTCCGTCGTTCCGATCGGTGCCCAGAGCTTCTGGACGACGTCGCCCCCCGCTGCTTCGAAAGCGTACTGGAACCCTCCGACCGTTTGGTAACCCCAAGCGTAATCCTGCCCGAGGGTCGCGATCGTTCGATACCCCAGCTCCTCGTAGGCGTAGGTTCCAAGAGGCATCGTTTCCTGACTGGCTGTGTGCTTGGCGGCCGCCGTTAGCGTCGGGGCGTCCAGACGTGTGTAGTCATCTGCCGCGACCCCGGTCTGTCCGACCAACGCGATCCCTGCCTGGTTGACAGAGTCGATCATCGCAAGTCCCTCGAACGCCAGCATCGGGCCCGAAAGCAGGTGGACCTGATCCTCGTCGATGAGTTTCCTCGTCTTCGTGACCACCAGCTCAGCATCCGTCTCGGTGTCCTCGAAGATCACCTCAACCGGAAGTCCCCCGAGTGTGCCACCTTGCTGTTCCACGTACATTTGGAACGTCTGTCGCATCTCCTCGGCCGACTCCGCCACAACGCCGGTGAAGGGCAGAGGGACGCCGATCTTGAGGGTCGGTAGGTCCTCACCACCTGATGTGGTCGCCGTTGTGGAGGCCACCGTTGTTGAGCTCGCTGCGGAGCCTGCCGTTGTCGAGCTCCCTTCAGAGTCACCCCCAGTGCATGCTGCTATTAGTCCGAACGCGAGAAAGAGAACCAACAGTCCGCGCTTCGTCGCCATGAGACCTCCTTTAGAGAGCAGGTATGATGACCCTGCATTCTGCAGAATATAGCAACCAACCGGCCCCCGCGAGATGTGACGTGCGATGGGAGCGGGATGGACGCCGGGGGACCAAAGGAGCGAGCTCATGACGATCACGAAGCAGGAGTTGGCGAGGCGGCATGAACGTGTGAGGTCGGCGCTCCTCGAGGGCGAGTTCGACGCGCTGATCGCCTACTCCACCTCCAAGGTCGCGGCGAACGTGCGATACTTGACGGACTACTTCGTCCGGTTCGCAGGGATGCAAAACATGCGCGAGGGCGGGTACCACATGTTCGGCTCGTGCGCCGTTCTCTTCCCGGCCGACGGCGAGCCGATGGTTCGCACGGATCAGCCCTGGGACATCGCGAGGGCGAAGGAGATCTCCATGTTCCCTGACACGGAGTACGCCGGCCTCTTCGCCCAGGATTTCGGCCCCGTGATCCGCGACCAGGGGTACCGACGAGTGGCGATCGACAATTGGTACATCTTCCCGGCACGCGAGTACATGGCGCTGAGCGAGATGGCCCCCGAGGTCGAGTTTGTCCCCTCACATCTGATGTCCGAGATGCGTCGCATCAAATCCGAAGCGGAGCTCGAGAGTATGCGGAGGTCGGCTGCCCTCGCCGTCGTGGCCGTCGAGACGGCGCTCGATGCGGTGCAGGTCGGGGCGAACGAGTACGACGTCGTGCTTCTCTGTGAAGAGACGATGCGGCGGGGGGGTGATATCGAGCTCGCAGGCGGATCGATTTCCGGATGCGGACCGAACACATCCACTGGGAGCTGGGTTCCCTCGCGCACGCAGAGTAGAGCGATCGAGGCCGGTGAGTGGGTAATGATGGATGTGTGCCCGCGCGTCGACGGGTACGCCGGCGATATCTCCCGACATCGCGTAGCGGGCGACCTGAGCGACCTGGACCCGCGGTTGAAGAAGATGTATGACGTCGCGCTGCTCATGAGTGAAGAGGTCCGCAAGGCGATCAAGCCCGGAGTGTCGGGCCGCGAGTTGAACTCTCTCGCGGAACAGATCGCCGACGGAGAGGGATTCCTCAAGAACAAGATCGGCCTGCTCGGTCACGGCCTCGGCTTGGACATCCACGACATCCCCGACTACTACTACGACGACAGCGTCCTCTCACCCAGAGAAGTGATCACCGTCGAGCCGTGCCTCCTGCTGGAGGGTGTCGGCGGGGTCCGGATCGAGGACATGGTGCTCGTGACGGAGGACGGGTCCGAGACGCTGACGAGCGCGGCGGACCGGGAGCTCCGAGGGTCGGGCTAGGCGTCGGCTATTCGAAGGGCGAGTCTGCACTCGGACGAATGAACCGTCCCGTTCGAAGGTCGTGGCATCGGCCGTCTCGAGCCACTTCGACTCCCCGTAGATAGGTTGCGACGACCCGGCCCTGAAATGTCTTGCCGCTGAATGGAGTCCATCCCGCCTTTGAGATGATGTCCTCGTCTCGCACTGTCCACGATCCTGTCGGGTCTACGAGGACCAGATCAGCGTCGGCGCCGCGGGCGAGAACCCTTTTGGAGAGCCGGTACCGGGCGGCAGGCGCAGCCGCATACAGCCTCGCCAACTCGTGCAATCCGATCCGACCCCTAAGGGCGGCATCGAGCAGGAAGGGCAGTGTGGTGTCCAGCTCGGGAAGGCCATATGGAGCACTCCAGAAGTCGCCGGATACTTTCTGCTCCACAGTGGATGGAGCATGATCAGTTGAAAAATGAGAGAAGCGGCCCCCGACGACAGCATCCCACATCGCTGAACGCTCGCTTTCGTCCCTTATCCGAGCCGGCGGCGTGAACTTCCGCAGCGCCCCCTTGTCGATTACCTCGTCCTCACCGAGGGCGAAGTATTGAGGGCAGGCTTCAGCTGCGATGTCTGCCCCACGCCGGCGAAAGGCATCGATGACGTCTAGCACCTCGACTGAGGAGACGTGAGCGAAAGTTGCCGCGACGCCGCTGTCGAGGACGGCAGCGGCGGTAGCGGCAGTCGCCTTGAGCTCAGCGTCACGTGTGCGCCATTCCAGGAGTAGGCCTGGGTCGGTCCGGCCCAACTCCTTGAGTCTGTGCTCGGCATCACTCGTGAGCTGCTCGTCCTCGTTGTGAATGAGGCAACGACCGCCTGCTTGTTTGATGGCTGCGAGTGCACTCGAGAGTTGGCTGTGGTCGAGTTCCTGGAACTCCGTGGGTGGTGCAAGTGAAGATCTTGAAGAAGGTGATACCGGCGGCGGCCAGGGGGCCGATCTCTGAATGCGATCGGGCCACACATGAGCGGCGAGCCCGAAATCGACATTGGATCGAGTGCGGAGGTGTGCCTTCTTCTCGTCCAGGTCGGGTGCGTCCCGAATGGGATGGGTGTGAGTGTGCTCGACGATCGTCGTCACGCCACGTGCAGCAGCGGCTCTCGTGCCGTGGATGAAGTCCTCGCGCTCGGTGTCACCGGGATCCATCAGATGAACGTGCGTGTCAACCATCCCGGGCAGAATGATCAGACCGCTGACATCCACGATCTCGCCCTCCGGATCCACATCGCCCACATCGGCTATGCGGTCGGACTCGACCTTGAGGTCGCCGCGGAATACTCCGGCGGGGGTCGCCAGCGTCGCCCCTCGGAACGTCGTTGTTGCGATATCAGGCCTCGGTCCTCAGGCGGACAACATATCCGCTGCGCTTCTCGGATTCAGTCGACGGGTGCATGCCACACCTGAGTTGGGTCTGAGCGGAAGATGGGTAACGTTGCCGCATGCTGTCTGAGCGAACCCAACGGCTTGCCGGTGGCCCCAACCATGCCGTGCTGACCACGCTCTTCCCGAGTGGTCAGCCTCAAACCAACATCGTGTGGGTTGACCACGATGGCGAGAACCTACTGGTCAACTCGGAGACCCTCCGTCAGAAGGTGCAGAACGTTCAAAACGACCCTCGAGTCTCGGTCGTGCTCTTCAATACAGAGGACTTCGACGACTGGGTGGAGATAAGGGGACGCGTCGTGGAGATCGTGGAAGGCGATGAGGCCCGACGTCACATTGACAAGCTCTCCGAGAAGTACATCGGACTCAGTGACTACCCCAATCCGATTCGCTCACCGAGAGTGATCCTCAAGATCGCGCCCACGAGCGAGAACGTCTACTAGCGGCCGGCTCAGACGTGGCCGAATTTGGCCAATGCCTCTGACAGCGACAGTCCGTTCGCAAGCTCGGCCCTGATCTGGACCTCACGAGCCCCGAGCGCCTCCGCGCGCTGCAGAACCTCTTCGACTACTGCTGACGGGATCACGATCACCCCGTCGCTGTCGCCCAGGATGAAGTCGCCGGGAGTTACCTGAACTTCCGGAACCGTCGCTCCGGGCATGGGAACGGTTTGGCCGCTGTCGGTGACCTTCCATCTTCCTATTGACTGGACCGGAGTGCGGTAGCGGGCGTATACCGGGAATGCGAGCTCGTCGATCCAGTCGATGTCCCGGACGCCACCGTCCACCAATGCGCCAACGCACCCGCGCTCTTTCATCCCGATCGAGATGAGCTCCCCAAAGAAACAGATCCCTTTTCCAGCACCGCTCCAAACCGAGACGGTTCCCGGAGTCAGTCGGGCGCAGGCGTCCATCTTGGCTGGATCGCCGGCACCCAATGGGTACGCGGCCATCTCGCCACGAATCGTGTATGCCCAGCCGGCGAGCTTTCCTGCGCTTGCTGGAAATGGGGAGAACGTTGGGGCCAGTCCCTGGTTGTGCAAGGCGAGTTCGTCGAGCACGTCGGCAGCATTTGACGTGTCGACGGAGAGGAATCGCGTCCGGATCTCCTCGGCCCGTTCGCCAAACATGTTCATATGAGTCTCCTTCAAATCGAGGGGGTCTGACCGCCGTCGACTCGCAGCATCGTTCCCGTGATGAATGCGGCTTGAGCGCTGGCGAGGAAGACCACCGCCGCGGCGTACTCCTCCGGATCCCCATAGCGGCCCACCGGGATGGCAGCGATGCTGGCCGCCTCAGCAGCCTCGACCGACGTGTTCTCTCGGACGGCGCGTGCTTCATCTAGCGCGCGCACCCGATTGGTCGCGATCCGACCCGGCACCACAATGTTGACGGTGACTCCGTCTGGTGCGACTTCTCTAGCGAGCGTCTTCGACCAACCCACAAGCGAAAGTCTGAGGGCGTTCGAGATGGCAAGGTTCGGGATCGGCGCCAGCACTCCGGAACTGGTATTGGTGACGATCCGACCCCAACCGGCCTGGCGCATTCCGGGCAAGACACGATCGGTGAGCGAGATCACTCCGAGCACCATCGCTTCGAACTGAGCCCGCCACAGATCGATCGGCTGATTGGCAGCGGTCGATGGGGGCGGTCCTCCGCTGTTGTTGAACAGGACCGCTACCTCGCCGAACCGGCCGCGGATTGTTTCGACAGCCGCGTCGAGAGAGGCGATGTCAGTGAGGTCGAGGCGGACCGGGAATGCCTCGCCACCTTCGGCCGCGATCATTTCGACAGTGGTGGCAGCGGCGTCCAGATCCCGACCGGCCACTGCAATCCGGGCCCCTTCGTTGGCGAGCGCTAGAGCGACGGCTCGCCCGAGGCCGCCGCTCCCTCCAACCACCAGTGCGGGTTTTCCTGAAATCCCAAGGTTCATGATCCGACTCGCAGGCTTGCGTTCCGTTTGCGGAGCAGGCTGATTATCGATAGAGGGGTAATCCGACCGGTGCGCGGATTCTCAGACGGCACATTCTCGATTGTCATCGTCACGTCGGCGACATCAGAGCGCATGACGATCGTGTGAGTGTTCTTTGTAACCGACGGGTCGGCCCACACCTCGACCTCGGTCCGGTCGGGGCCAGGCCCGGCAAGTGAGAGCGCCACGGCGACGTTGAGATTTGCCGGGAATCCCCGGACTGCATCCCGAGCGGTGCCGGCGAACACGAGCACGGGCTCGGACAGTCCTTGGAGGTCGAAGTGGCTTTCTTCGAGTCCGGGGGCGCCGATCAGGCCCGCCGGCGGCTTGCGCGTCGTCAGTCGCAGAGACCTGATCTCACCTTCAGCAGCGGCAGCTACTGCATCGAGTCCGAGGAGAGCTCCAGACGGAATGGTGATCCGGCCTCCATGCTCCTTGGCCAGGTCGACCAGTTCCGGGTGCTCGAGAATTGCTCCAGAACTGAGGACGACCGCCTCCTTGCCGGAACGAAGAAAAGGCTCGACTATCACAGGCAGGAGGCGGGCTGGTGCGCACTCGACCACGAGGTCGGCCAATGGCTCCAGCTGGTCGAGCGGTAGAACGGGTATGTCGGCCCCAAGTTCTCGAATTGTTGCCTCAGCCCGTGCGCTGTCGCGCGCAGACACGGCAGTCAGCTCAATCCCAGGCACTCCCTGCACCAACCGACTTACAACGACACGGCCGATGGCTCCTAGGCCTACCACCGCCACCCGGGTCATGTGGTGCTGATGCTCCCAGAGAGAGCTTGCTCTGGCGTGGTGATCTCGGCGTAATGAGCGGCGATCTCTCCCGGCGTTGTCAACCAAACCCCAGAGAGATCAGTCAGGTACTCGATCGCTCGGCGGAAGCTACGCAGCCGATAGGGCTGACCCATGATGAACGTATGTGTGACGATGCCGCACACCAGCGGCTGATGCTGGGATTGGTCGACCATCTCGGCGAGGTTGTCGGTCATCATGTCGGCGTACGCCGGCCCGGTGCCATGGTGGAACACAATCATCGGCACGTCGTTCACCTCATGGGGGTAGGGAACACTGAGGAGTGGACCACCGCGAGTGCGCAGCCAGGTTGGCTGATCGTCCAGGGGCCAGTCCAGGGTGTAGGTGAAACCGGTTTCGGCCAGGAGGTCTTCAGTCACTGCACTCGGGTTTGCGCCCGGGCTCATCCAGCCGGCCGGAGGCCTGCCTTCGTGGTGCAGGATTGCCTCGAAGACATCCTTGATCATTGCCCGTTCGTCGTCCTCGTTCAGGTCGTTGGGATGCACCGAGTTGGTCTGCCCATGTCCGACAAACTCGGTGCCTGCGCTGCGGTATGCGTCGATTAGCTCAGGGCAGTGTTCATAGCATGCTGTGTTCAGGAGCACTGTCGGCGGTGTTCCGCTCTGTTGCAGGAGGTCCAAGAGGCGCCAACCACCGACCCTGTTGCCGTATTCGCGCCAGGCCCAGTTGTACGTGTTCGGGTGGGGGATGCCAGGTGAGTACGACAAGCCGAGGCCACCCTCGCCGTAGGTGAAATGCTCCATGCACACGGCGATGTACACGGCGAGTCGCCGCCCCCCTGGCCAGGAGAAGTCGGGTCTTGCGGTGATCGGGGAATACTCGAATCGCCCGTGACTGGGTAGCTCCACCTAACGCTCCTTCGCTCTCGCTCGAGGCATCTGAGGAACCCCGAGACTCGACGGCAGTAGCCCAACGGTGGGCATTGTCGCCTTCCGAGCATTACAGCTTGACCGGTGGAGGTCAAAGAGCGGGCATTCCGCGGATGGTTCCGGCAAATATGGCGGCCGCTTTGTCAGGGGCCTTGATCCAAGGGTGTCCGCGGTGACAGGTCCCATCGGGGTAAGTCGGAACGGTCCAAACGCCAAGAAGAGGGCCGACTTTGCAAGCAGTTGGCCCGAGCGTAGTGTTGCGCCCCGGCCAACCATGAGCGGCTGGCGAGACGCGGAAGGAGCGAGTCATGGTGGAGAGGAAGGCGATCAACTACCCGGGGCACGCGGCAGGCCTCGACGGTCGGATTTGGAGCCCCGGTCTGAAGGTGGGCCCATGGCTCTTCCTCTCGGGCATCACTTCCGTCGACTACGACGCGAAGAAGACTGTGGGAATCGACGTGCGATCCGCGCTGACTCCGCCGAAAAAGGATCCCGAGGCGCAGTGGCGTCAGGTGCTTACCAACATTAAGGCGATGATGGAAGAGGCCGGGGGCACCATGGCCGACGTCGTCATGGCCAACGTGTTCGTAACCGATATGCATTACTACTACGACTACGAGTGGATCCGGAAGGAGTTCTTCGTCGAGCCATACCCGGTCTGCACCGCTGTCGAGGTCGGCGCCTTGGTTCACACGGACTGGCTACTCGAGATCGAGATCATCGGCTACATCGAGGACTGACCGGGGTCATCTCGTGGATCCGGGTCAGTAGCGGGGATCGGCCGCAACGCCCGCGGCCCCTAGACGGTGAGAATGCTGCGACCTGGTCCTCCGCCAACGGCGAGGAGTTCGAGCGCGGCGGGCGCCTCATGCAGCGGAAACTCCCGAACGATGATGGGATCGATCAGACCCCGGTCGATCATGTCGATGACCTCGACCGTGTCGGTCAGGGTCGCCCAGTGAGATCCGTAGATCTCGATCTCGCGGAATACGAGATCCGGGGTGTTGGCGGACAGGAGCTGCCCTCGCTGGTAGCCGACGAGACACAAACGCCCTCCGAGGCCCAAGGATTCGATCGAATCCGTCATGGTGGCCGATGAGGCCACCATGTCGATGACGACGTCGGCACCTCGACCATGTGTGTGTTCGCGCACCGCCTCGGCGAATCGGCCCTCATATGGAACAACGAACTTGCTGGCGCCCTGGGATTTCGCGGCGTCCTCACGCGTCGCGTCAACATCCACTGCGATGACTTCCCCACCCGTTCGGTGGGCGAGTTGTACGGCATGCAATCCGACACCTCCGCCGGCGCCAACCACCACCACCGTCTCGCCCAATCTGAGTCGCGCCCGCTTCAGGAGGGCGTGGTAGGGGGTGACGATCGAGCATGTCGCGACGGCCGCCTGATCGAACCTGACGCTGTCGGGTATCGGAACGAAGAAGCGCTCGGGCACGACCACGTATTCGCAGTATCCGCCGATCGGGCCAAAGCCGTACCGGAGTTCCAATTGCTCGCACAACGATGTCCGTCCCACGAGACAGAAGCGACAGTTCCCACATGTCACATACCCGTAGGGAACTCCTCGGTCACCAACAGACGCGGTGGCGACTCCTGCACCGATCGCCGCCACTTCGCCCGCTATCTCGTGGCCGAGTACTAGAGGCAGGTCGACATCGGGAACCACCCCATCTCTGATCTTCATGTCGGTGTGGCAAACCCCAGCAGCGCGGACCCGGAGAAGAATCTCGTTGTCCTTCGGCGTCGGACGGGGGACCTCGGTCAACACAGGCGGACTCCCGAACTCGGTCACCACCATCGCACGCATAGTCGATCCCATCAGTGTCACTGCACCGGTCGTCGGGACACAGGTGAGGGACTGCTCCCGGCTCGGTGGGACTCAATGGAAAGAAGCGAGCCTGGTGGGGAAGGCTGCGTGTACCCAACCGCCTTCTCGCTCAGTTCCACTTCATCGCCCTCGGCGGCCGATTTGTAGGCGGCCTCGATGACTGCCATTAGGTGGCGCCCGTCTCGGGCCGGAATTGGGGCCTCGGTGCCGGTGCGAATGGCATGTATGAAGTCGATCACTTCGTACACGTGCCCCAAGCCGAAGATGATCTCGCTTGCGCCCGCCGGTACTTCTGGCAGTTCGATGTCTGGGGGCGCGTATGCGTTCGTACTCTCGAAGCGGCGCAGAATGTCACCTTCCAAAGCAACCCAACCGTCAGTGCCGTGAATCTCTATTCGAGTGCCCGTGAAGTCATCCATGATCGGACTGCCGTTAGTGGTAGTCAACGTGGCCAGGGCATTGGATTTCAATCTCAACGCCAACACCGCGGTGTCTTCGTGGTCCTGGATCTTCCAACGAAGCGTGTCGGTGATGGCTTTGACTGAGCGTACGGGGCCCATGAACCAAAGAAGCAGGTCGAGGAAGTGGATGGCCTGAGTGCTCAATACCCCTCCGGCGGCACGATTCATCTTGCCCCGCCAGGGTGAAGTGTCGAGGGGGCCGGTCAGGCCGCTGGAATGGACGACACTCCCGATCAACTGGTCTCCGATAGCGCCACTTCTCAAAGCGTGCCTGGTGCGGATGTTGTCCTGGGCATAACGGTGGTTCATGATCATTCCGAGCTTCACCCCAGCCGCTTCGCAGGCCGCGATCATCTCGTCGGCCTCGGAAACGCTCATTGCAAGTGGCTTCTCACACAGCACATGCTTGCCTGCGTCAGCCGCCTCGATCACAACCTGGCGGTGGAGGAAGTCGGGCACACACACCGAGACAGCGGCGATGTCGTCTCGCCTCAGGACATCTCGGTAGTCCTGATATACGGTCTCGGCGTTGAAGCGATGGCCAATTTCTGTCGCCCTCTCGAGGTCGAGGTCGGAGACGGCCACCAACCGAACGCCCTCTCCGGTGCCTGCCTCGACACCCCAAGCGTGGGCTGATGCCACCCAGCCGCAACCGATGAGCCCGTATCCGAATGTGTTGTCAGCCATGGCCACCGAGAGTCCTCCAAGAGAGGCCACAACGCTTGGACGTTCGACCGGGATCATAACTTGCTGCGACCGAGCTGACCCGGCGTCCAGCGGGCCGTTTCAGACAATCCCGATGCGCTGATCGAGTCGTGGCGCATGTCGGCGAATGCCACCGCGGTACAGGCTCGAGACCCTCGCCGGCATCGAGAACCGGTGTGAAGCCGGACACCATCCAGAGATGGTTGCGTCAAGAGGGATCGCAGCGTCCTATAGAGTGCAGGGTCTGCTTGACGCACGTCACGGCGCAGCGTCACGCCGGCCGCCGACGCCCGGCCGTCGGCCGCACCTGGTTCGAAGGGAGGAAGTCATTGTGGGTACCACCTCGCGAATCTCACTCATCGATGTCGCCTTAGGCTACGAGGAAGCCGATTCCATCGTCACCAACGGCCACGTCGTGCACGTGAATACGGGTGCGATTCGAGAGGACGGGATCGCGATCAAAGGGGACAGGATCGCCGCCGTCGGAGACGTGTCGTCGATGAAAGGTCCGGAAACCAAAGTAATTGACGCTCAAGGTGCATACCTCGTCCCCGGCCTGGTTGATCCTCACATTCACCAGTGGCATTCCTACGTGAATTCAACAGTCTTCGCAGGAGCGAATTTGCTCCACGGAAGCACGGCAGTTGCACTTGGCTTTTATGGCCACGCCATTGTCACAGGCGCTAGATCGGTCCGCTTCTTCTTGGACGAGCTCAAGGCCACGCCGGTCAAGCCGCTCTTTCTTGTCCCGACAATGTGCTACACGCAAAACCGATATTTGGGTCTTGATAACTCACCGAACGCACCAACTATCCAACAACTCTTCGAGATGCTCGATTGGCCGGAGACTGTCGGCATCGAAGAGACAGGATACGATCTCATCTTTGGTCGCGAACGACGAGATCCAGGCCTGCTCGAGCTTCTCCAGGCTGCCCTGGACAAGCGACTAGTCGTGACCGGTCACGGGGCCGCCCTGCCCGATGACGCATCCATCAGTGCGTTTCTAGCGGCCGGCATGATGAACAATCATGAATTGATCACGGCCAGCGAGGCACGACGTCAAGCCGAGCTAGGTCTGATTTCTCACATAAGGGAGGGCGCGACCTGTGAGAACACGTCGGCGGTGATTCGCGCCGTTACGGAGGATGGAGCGAATCCACGTGCTTTCCATCTATGTCCGGATGTAGTGGCGACGGACGCCCTCTTTGAGATCGGCCAACAGGATGAATGTATCAGGGTAGCGGTACGAAATGGCTTGTCTCCGGTGACCGCAATCCAAATGTCGACCATACAACCGGCCGAGTTTTTTAGGGTTAATCATGACTTGGGCGTGATCAGCCCTGGAAGGCTAGCTGACGTCCTGTTCGTATCAGACTTGGCTGCATTCACAATCGAACGAGTCATGTCAAATGGGGAGATGTGCGTTGAGGACCGAGAACTGATTTGGCGCGGGTCGCAGCCCGAATATCCACGGTACATGTACGGTACGATGAACATCGATCGTGCATTGCGGCCGGAGGACTTTCATGTTGAGCCGCCGGATGGCGTCGCCCAAGCGAAGGTCAGGGTGATCGTCGCTCAGGATGGCTTCCTCGAGAGTGAAGAGGGAGTCGCCAACCTACCGGTTGAGGACGGAAATGTCGTGGCGGGGAAGGACTCTGTAGGAGTCATAAACAAGATCGCCATGATCGACCGAATTCATGGCAACGGCGAGATTGGTGTTGGGTTCATCCGTGGCTTCGACATCTCGAATGGTGCGATCGGAACCAGTGCAAATGTGTTCAATCAGAATGTCGTTGTGGTTGGGTCCTCTGATCTCGACCTGGCTGTCGCTGCCAACGCCATTGTCGAGATGCAAGGAGGCTTCGTAGCGGTTCGCGAAGGTCAGGTCGTCGCCTCCTTTCCTACTCCACTCAATGGTCTCGTTTCCGACCTTTCGTTCGACGACGCGCGAGAGTCAATCCGGGGTTTGATTTCGGCCTGGCGAGAGATGGGATGTCGACTGAAGTCACCACAGACCAGCTTGGAATTTGTCACGCTTGTCACCATTCCCCGCCTCAAAATATCCACAAAGGGTCTGGCCATCGTGGAAGGTGATTCATATCGCTTTGTAGATACAGTCTTGGACTAGCGAGAGAAGCGGGATTCATAGATCCAAAAAGGTGGCGACGGCGAGTTTCAATCCCGGTGGAAGCGGGGCGACCGGGTCACCAGGTACCCGAAGGGATTCGACCGATCGGGCTACCCGACCATCTGCGGTCTGATCGGCGAGGACGGCGAGGTATGCCATAACCCGTCCAGGTTCGGGCTCTACTAGTACCACGCTCCAGGACTCCGAACAGCTTCTAGGCCGTCGTTCGCGCGACCTCTTACGGGCCGGTCTCATCACTGGTCAGCGCCAGGAGCCCACCAGGCGCTGGTTCATCGATCGGATTCGGTGATCGCCCAGGCTGAGCTTGTGAACAGCAGCCAGGGCACAACGCATTCAGGCTTGATCTCGATCGACACTTGGAGATCGGTTGCCCAACGGCACGGGGGTCGCGCTGGTGCGATTCGTCCCGTTTTCTGAGAAGCTGGTGCGCTCGGTCGAGTTGGTTTGACCCCTCGTTTGACACCGCCGGCCTGACCACCCGAATCCCCCAACAACCACGGGCCTTCAGAGTCCAACACGTCCCGTTCTAAAGTTGGTCGGTGACAGGGGCGCTATCAGCTCTCAGTAGAGCCTGCTCGTCGCAAGCTCGGCGCCGGCACGCATGGCTCTCAGCTTTGCCCAGACGACGTCCTCGGCTACCCGTCCCCACCCCGCTGATGTGTCGAATCCACAATCGGTGCCGGCAAGCACACGCGTCTGGTCGCCGACGACCGAGGCAACGCGCTCGATTCTGTCAGCTACGACTTCCGGATGTTCGACGAAGTTGGTCAGAGTGTCGATGACTCCGGCCACCAGAATCTGGTCGTCGGCGAGCCGATGGTCGGCGAAGTACTTGTACTCATGCGCATGGCGCGGGTTCGCAAAGGGCAGAACGAATCCTCCGACGTCGGCCTTCAGGATGATGGGCAGAATGTCGGCGAGTGGAACATCACTGTCGTGCGGCGACTCGGAATTGCCCCAACACACATGGAGGCGGACGCGTTCACGCGGCACGTTGATGAGCGACCGATTTATCACCGCAACCACCATTTCGGCGAATTCTAAGAAAGCGGACAAAGGCTCGTTCTTGTACGTGACGTGGCGTTCGAGAGCCAGATCGGGTGCATCGATCTGCAGGATGAATCCGTGTTCGACGATCGCCTCATACTCGATCTGAAGCGCCTTCCCCAACGCCTGCAGATAGCCTTCGAGCGTGTCGTAGTACTCGTTCTTCAGTGCCGAGGCCACGATCCCCGGGGAAGGCGAGCTCATGAATGTCTCCAAGAAGGCCCCCGGATTCTCGGTCAACGCCGCCTTGAGGTCGGAGCACTCGCCGACGATTGCGCCTCTGTCGACATAGGAAACCTCGCTGATCGCCTTGGGTAGCGCCGAGACGGCCGAGACCTTGTCTTCGTTGGAGGACTGTTGTACCCAGCGTTTCTTGAATGCCGGATAGCGATCAACGTCCGCACGAGTCGGCCGCTCCCAACTGCCCCCAAGTCCAGTCAACCGATCACGCAGATACAGGAAGAAGGAATCTCGCGGCTGCTCGCCGTTGTTACCAATATCGATCCCGGCACCAGCCTGATTGTGAATGCTGGTGCGGGTGGCTTGTCTACCAGCGCGCGCCAACTCCTCCATGTCAACAGGCTTGCCATGGTCGCGGTCGATATAGAGCTGGGTCAGTATCTCCGGTCTCGGCAGACTCCCGGTGTGGGTCGTCAGGATCCTTTCGGTACTGCGAAGCATTGCCGTACTCTCCTGGCTGATTCTGTCGCTCACGCTATCTTCTTAGGGCCTCACCCGACCCAGCTGGTAGCGCGCCTGATCCGGATCCTACGTTGAAGGCACGCAGTGTCCATGCGGTCCGGTTTCCGGGTCCGGGCATGGACATGACGGTGTGCGAAGCGATCAACTGGTTTGAATCACATCTCTAGTGGTGGTTCCTCCACAGGGCGAGCTCGTTTCCATGATCGTCCCGGTGCTCCGCATGCTCGCACCTCATGGCCAAATCTCGAGCGGCTCTTTCGGGAAATGGGTGAGAGCTTGGCCACCTTGCGGAGTGACGACCACCATGTCCTCATTTCCGAGAAGCCAGCGATCGTCTACAGCGATCCGCGGCTCGATGCACAGAACCATGTTCTCGAGAAGCGGTGTTTCCTCGACACCCATGTCTGGCCGTTCATGAGTATCCAGGCCGAGACCGTGGCCGACAAAGTCTTCCCATAGGGTGAACCCGGCGTCCTGAGCGATTTCCTTTGCCAGGTTCTTCAGCTCGACTGCCGGCAGCCCTGGTTTTGCGGCAGCGATCAATGCCTCGGACATCCGAACTTCGGCTTCGTATGCCCGCTCTATTTCTCGGGGTGCCTTGCCCCGCACGCGGGTGCGGGAGATATCGATCGCATAGCCTTCGTAGCGCATACAAATGTCCCAGCAGACGACGTCGTCGTCGTCGATGATCTTGTCTGGCATCGGCACGTGCAAAAGCCATCTCCCCACCCTTGAGCCCGAGCTGATCTTTGAAGGGGAGCTCACGCTCGGATCCTCGTAGAAAGAGTCCGCCTCGCGCATTGCTGCGTCCGCTCTCCGAACAGCGTCCAACTCCGAGATCGGGTTGCCACGTCGGAGAAGGTCCGCCATCGTTTGATGGCCTAGGTCGCCAATCTGGGCGGCGCGCTGCAAGAGCTCGAGCTCGTACGGAGACTTGGTGAGACGCAACTCCTCGATCACAGTCGACTGAACGAATTCAGACCCGGGCATCAGCTCTGCGATACCGAGGTAGAGCGGGGCGGGAAACCTATCCCATGTCTCGATACCCACCCGCTCGTGAGCATCGAGTTCCTTGAGAACATCGAAGACCCCTCGAGGGGTCAGGCCGGCTGTGCCGCCATCGAGTCCGCCACCACGGACTTCAGCCAGGAATTGTGGCTGGTCAAACATCTGACCCGGTTCCAAGAGGAGCAAAGGGTCGCCCCTCTGCGGCACCAAGACGGCGGCGCCATCGAAGATTGTCACATCGCTTCGCGTCGGGCCCTGCGAAACCCATCCGCAGCGATCAAGGAAGTTGCCGGAGAGGTATCGGTAACTGCCTACGACCTTGGTGTTGCCGTACACGATGAGGGCGGAGAACCCCTCCTCCGACATCCTCTCCTGCGTTCGGCGCACTCTCGTGGTCAGCTCAGTAGCGAGCTTCGGGTGCTGCTCCGCAGTGTCCTTGTTCAGCATGGTCCCCGCGTTGTCCTGTGCGAGGGCACCGCCCTACTGCACCTTGCGGAACTCCTCCGTGATCTGACTGATGAACCGGTAGCCCGTGCCTTCGAGGTCTCCAGCACCGACGTAGCCGCCGACCAGTTCGACGGGCTGGTCGGGATCGAGGTTGCGAAGCCAATGGACCTTCCCGGCAGGGATGTATTGGAGTGTGCCGGCGACGGCCTCGTACTCATCGTCCTCAGCCCCCACGGCGGCGCGGCCCCGTACGACGTAGAGGAACTCGGCGGCGTTCTCGTGGGTGTGTCGCTCGTGAGCTGCGCCCGGTGCGAACACTGTTCGGAACAGACATAGGTCCTTGCTTCCTGCCAGCGCATCGGTGATCACGAACCTGATGTCCATGTTCCGCCAGCCCTCATCGAGCCCCACCGGGGCGGGAGCGAACTCGTCGACATGGGCCATGTAATGGTTGGCGCTTCTAAGCAAGGTCACTCCTCATCGCTTCTGGATTCTATCGACTATAGAGGGGATCAAATGTCGCGAATCTTCGTCACGGTGAGAGATCCCACCTCAGGGCGCCGCGGCCAATCAGCTGTTGAGTGCGGAGACTCGCGTGCAGAGAGAGCAGCTCAGCCGGCCCGACTACCTCTCCGATCACCGGGTCGACTTTGCCGGTCGCTACAAGGTCGGCAGCTTCAGCCACTTCCGCCTTGGTCGCATACCGAGATCCGACCAAGTCGATCTCACGGAAGACGAAGTCTCGATACTCAACAGATATGGGACGGTTGATGAAGGTGGTGAGCGCCACAAGTCGCCCCCTGGGCCCGAGCGTGTCTATTGACCAGGACGCTGTAGCAGCGGATCCGACGAAATCGATCACCACGGTGGGGGGACCGGCGGTGAATGGGCTCGGGATCGACGAGAAGTCCGACGAGTCCATGGCTCGTGCCCCTTGGGCGTCGATTGCCGCCAGTTTGTCCCGGGTCACGTCGAGGCCGACCACGTCAGCGGTCTTGATGAGTGCAACCTGGATCATGTGGATACCGACCCCGCCGCCGGCACCAATGACCACGACGCGGTCATCGCCATCGAGCGCAGCTCGAGCCGCGACATGGACCGGCGTTGCCACGGCGTCGGGCACAACGGTGGCAGCGATCGGGTCGAGACCGTCCGGGACCGGGATCACGTTCGCCGCCGGGAGCACGGCATAGGGCGCGTAGCCTCCATCGCGATGAACTCCGACGTACCCTCGCAGATCGCGGCACAAAGAATCCCGGCCGGCCAGGCATTCGCCGCATAAGCCGCACGTGAGGTAGAAGTAGGCGACGACGCGGCGTCTTAGCAGATCCTGTTCGACGCCCGGTCCCACCTCGGTGATGCGCCCGGCCAACTCGTGGCCCGGCACCCTTGGAAGCAGACCGGGGTCGTTCCCCAGGTCACCCCGGATCGAGTTGAGGACAGTGAGGCCCACGCCGCACGCTTCCACCCGGACGATGACCTCACCGGGGCCAGGCCGGGGAAGTTCGAACTCCTCCCAACTTGGATCGGTATTCCATCGGTGGATCCGGTATCCGGTCTGTGTGTCTTGTGAGGTCATTTCCGCTCGGTACTCTGGGTAATCATGCCGGTTGTCTATCGAACAGTCGTAGGTGGATATCAGTGCAGCCCACTGGAGTGTTGCACTGGGATCGGCTGGGAGCGCGACAGCTATTCCTGTCCGAGTGATCCTGGTTAGTCTCCGTCGCCACACCACGAGGGTTCACCTCATACCCCGTCGTTCTAAGGCAAGCAGGGCAGCCAAGGAGGCACCGCCATGAGTTCCCCATTCCACATCGCTCACAGATGGGAGATCGACTGGCGAGACGACATCGACATCCTGACCCTCGGGCACGGTGTCAAAGTGAAGATCCTCTACCAGGACAAAGAAACGGAACACACCGACATGCTGGTCAGCTTTCCCCCCGGGTATGTCGAGCCGCGTCACAATCATGCCAGCAGCCACTCGGTGATCGTGCTCGAGGGATTGCAGATCGCCGAAGGTGAACCACTTCATCCGGGCGACTACTTGTGGGCGGACGGCTCGCGCCCGCACGGCCCTTTCGAGTACCCGGAGGGATGTGTGGTGTTCGCCAGCTTCCGCGGCCCTTCATCGCAGCATCGATATGAGGGCAGTCCTGCCGGCGATATATAGGAGCCGTCCGTCCCCGGCGCCGGTCACAAGGGCTTCGGGAGCTCGTCCCGAATGAATCGCGCTGCTTTCAGCAGTAGAGACCGATTGGCGCCATCCGAGTGAAGGAATGCAGCCGCATCTCGTACCAGCTTCTCGATCCCGAGTTCCCGCATGTACCCATATCCTCCATGCAAGGAGAGGGCAAGCGTCACCACCTCCCACGCGACTTCGGAGGCGAAGACCTTGGGTAACGCACCCATCGTCGGGTCCCATCCGTCATCCCGCCGGTCCGCGGCTCTCGCTGCTTGCCGCAGGTAGGCGCGAGCTGCGTCGATGAGCATCCGCATCCTGGCCAGGTCGACGGCAACAGAGTCGTGTCGGATCAGGTAGTCCCCACCCTGAAACCGCTTCTTGGTCCAATCCACGCTTCTCTGGTAGGCCGCGTCCGCCACCCCGAGAACGCTCGCCGCGGCATATGCGTTGCTGGCTGGAAAGAACCTCGCCAAAACCTCAAAACCGTTGCCCGCCTCTCCGAGAACGTTCTCGTCAGGAACAAAGCAATCCTCGAAGATCAGCTCTGCATTGTTGGCGAGACGCTCGCCCATCTTGTCGTGCACCCGGCCGATCGTGAACCCCTCCGTCGGCCGTTCGATCAGAAAACAGGTGCTCCCCTCTACCAAACCCTTTCCCGGCTCAGTCTGGGCGAAAAGGAGATAGAGCTTCGCCACGTTGCCATTCGAGATGAAGTGCTTCCTTCCGTTGATCGTCCAGCCACCAGCGACCCGCGATGCGGTCGTCCGAAAATCCTCCGGGTGAGGGATGATGTAGTTCGACGAATTCTCAGGTTCGGTGATCCCGATCGCCAACAGAAATCTCGGATCCTCTGCGAACGCCGGGAGATACCGATTCCGCTGCGATTCGCTGGCGGCCTGCTGGAGCGTCTGGGCGATTTTGAGGGTCTGAGCGATTACAACAGACACTCCTATATCCGACCTGGCCAACTCCTCGATCATCATTGCGGTGGTCAAGGAGTCGGCACCCGCCCCGCCATACTCGCCAGCCAGAGTGGCGGTCCTGATACCGACAGCACTCGCCCGCTCGACGATCTCCCAGGAGAAGCAATCCTCGGGGTTCGTCCTGGCGTCGAGCTCCGCGGCAACGGGAGCCACCACTTCGGCACCGAATCGCCTCGTGACCTCTAGGATCTCCTCGGCTTTTCTTTGGTCCATTCGACCGCATCTCCTTCGAACCTGATCGAGTCGCCGACCCTAATCCGCGAGCCACCGGCGACCTCCGCGATCAGCCGACGCCGCTCGAATTCAATCGACTGACGCTGCTCACCTCATCGATCCCGAGCACGTGCTCGATACACCCCACACAGGTAGCCTCTGCTGTCCAAACCGTCCCCACCACCAAGGAGGAGCCCAACGATGGCGTCACCGAACTCCCTCAACCTCAAGCCGGCGACTGCGAGACAGACCTCCATCCCCGCACAGATCCGGCAGGTGAACCAGGCAGCCGACCGGTGCATCTTGATAACCAACGGCTGTGTGATCTCCATGGACCCAAACGTCGGCGACTTCGAGAATGCGGATGTCCTGATCGAAGGGAACACGATCACTCAAGTCGGACCGAGCCTTCAAACCGAAGCCCGAAGAGACGTGGCGATCGTCGACGCCGAAGGCTTCATCGTGATGCCGGGGTTCGTCGACACCCACCGTCACATGTGGCAGGGCCAACTTAGAAGGATGATCCCGAACGTCGACATCTCGATGTACCTGGGTCTGAGGAATGCCTTTGCCGTTCAATATGAGCCGAGCGACAGCTACGCGGGAACGTTGGTGATTGCCCTCGGAGCTCTCTATAGCGGTATCACGAGCATTCAGGACTACGCGCACAACACGAGGTCGGCAGATCACGCTGACGCGGAAATCGAAGCGTTGAGTACAGCCGGTATCAGAGCCGTGTACGCCTGTGCCCCTCCGGAAGCAGGAGAATGGGACCATCAGTGGCCTGCGGATCTGACGCGCCTGAAAGAGACGCTCGCCGGGCACCCCCTAGTCAGTCTCCGTATGGGGCAGAGGTGTTTCTCGGACGTGGACAATCTGACCGCTGAGAGGATTCGAATCGCCCGTGACCTGGGGATTGGCATGACCGTCGATCCAGTTGCGTGGGACGAGGGCACCACAGCCATCCTCGATGTGGGGTCGGAGGGGCTGCTGGGCCCCGATATGACATTCGTCCATTGCTTCGATCTTTCAGATGAAGCCTGGAAAGCAATGGGTGCTGCAGAGGTCCGGGTTTCGCTGTCTCCGTTTGTGGACGAGCTCCTCGGCTGGGGTCCTCAAGGATTGCCGACCGTGCAGAGGGCCCTGGACGTCGGTATCAATCCCGGGTTGAGCGTGGATATCGAGACAACAGTTCCGAGTGACGTCTTCACCCAGATGAGGGCATTGCTCGCGGTTCAACGTATGCGCGGATCGCTAGGCAACCTCGCGGTCGATCGTCCCCAGCTCACAGCAAAGGACGTTTTGGGAATCGCAACACGGCACGGAGCACGAACGATCGGGCTGGAGAACGACTGCGGCACCCTCACGCCTGGAAAGAAAGCAGACGTCATCCTCATCGATTGCTCCACACCCAACATCTTCCCTCTCAGCAACGCCTTCGGCACAGTCGCGCTCGGCGCCGACGTCAACTCTGTGGGAGCAGTCATGGTGTCGGGGGTCTTCAAGAAATGGGGTGACTCTCTCGTCGATGTCGACCTGGTTGAGATTCAACGGATGATTGAGTCCTCGCGCGACGGCCTCGCCGCGAAAGTGGGGTTCGAAATCGACGTCTTCGCTGACTACCCGAGCCTCGACCTTGGCACGCATACCTTGCGTATGTGAATGTGTAACCCGGTCTGGTGATCTAGATCAGCGGCTACCCCCACCGGGCGGGTCTGGTAGGTCCCATATTCCGAGTTCAGATCAAGATAGCCAAGCCTTCAGGCGTATCAACGTTGGGGATCATCCGGCGAAGCTGGCCCTGCCACATGTGTCGGTGGGTGTCCACAAACCCGGGCATGACGATGCAGCCGGCGGCGTCGATCACAATTACCCCGTGGCCGGAGGACTCTGAGGACAGGTCCGGACCGATCTTTGTGATTCGCTCCCCCTCGACAAGAACGTCGCCTCTGGCGAAATCCCCGACGTCAGGGTCCATAGAGAGGACACAGCCGTTTCGGATAAGCATTCTGCCGTCCTGGGTCGCATTCACCGTCTCGATGCTCGACAACGGCTCTGGCCCGCCCACCCGTAAAGTCGTCCCGGTATCAGCGCCCCTGCTTCCATAGAGTGCATTCTATAGAAGAGGCGGGTTCAGAAAGGAGCGCTCCATTCCGAGCTGCTCATCCGCCAATCAAACCCGGGCTCGAACCCGGTTCCCTCGAGCACCCGGTCCCTGGCTGTCTCCGCCAAGTTGCGCAACCGGGCCAGATCGACGTCGACCAGGGCGCCGTGCCGTTTCACCAGCTTCCCTGCTACAAAGATGTCTCTGACATCCGAGGCCCGGGTCCCGTAGACCAGGGTTCCGACTGGATTGTTGAGCGGGAACATCCCCACCGCAGCGGTGTCGACGACTATTACGTCGGCCCCCAGACCTGGGGTCAGACGCCCCACCTTGTGTTCGAGTTTCACGGCTCGTGCCGCCTCTACCGTGGCGAAGCGAAGCATGTCGTCGGCGGTGAGGTCGAGGTGGGTGATCTCCTCAGCTCGCTCCTGAGCCTCCCGGTGGAGACGGGCCCGCTCGGCTGCAATGGCGGCGCGCATGACGGCAAAGAGGTCTCCGCTGACGTGAGTGACCACATCAACCGAGGGTGTGGGAGCGACGCCTGCCGCCACGAGACGTCCCGTAGCTGGGTATCCCAGCCCCATGCTCATCTCGACCTCAGGTGAAATGGCGGCACAGCCTCCAGTATCGGCGATGAGGGTGATCTCCTCGTCGTCGAGTGTGTTGCAGTGGACATAGGTGATGTCGTCGCTGAGCAGACCGAGTCTTTGCAGTACCCTGACGGGTTGGACGCGTGTCGACCAACGTCCGGCGCCGACCGTGATCTCGATCGGGACTGCCAACTCCCTGGCGAGAGCGAAGTCGGAGATGGTCGCCTCTACCGACGAGAATTGAGGCCCGCGCAGGCACACCGCCATCGTGACCAGGCCGTCGTCCGATGAGAAATGTTCTGCCCGCACCCGGCGAGCGTCTCCGGAGAGCGGTTTCTCGTTTGGTAGCGGCACCCACTCGTCATTGCTGTTGCCGTAGGCGAAGACCACCCTCTGCCCGGACTCCCTCAGACCTTGGACCGCGGCGTCGGCTGCTTCAGGACTGTTGATGTTGTGACACCAGTCGAGCGTCGTGGTGATGCCCGAGTCGAGGGCTTCGATCGCCCCTAGGAGGTTCCCGATGTACATCTCCTCTGGTCCGAAGCGGGCGCCGAACTTGCCCCGGATAGCGTGGAAGTAGTCGGCATGGCTCCAGTCGGGCGCCACGAAGCGGAGGATCGACTGCCACACGTGGCGATGGGTGTCGATCAGGCCCGGAGCGACGATTGCGCCGGAGGCGTCGATCACCTCACAGTCGGTGGCGTCGATGACTGGCGCCACCTCGACTATAAAGCGGTCCTCGATCAGGACATCGCCGGTCCACAGGTTGCCAACGCGGGGGTCCATCGAGACGATCGTGCCACCGCGGATCAGATATCTGGTCACGCCTCACGCTCGGCTGCCATCCGCCTAAGAACTTCGATCAGCCCCGAGATATCGGCGTCAGCCAACCCGAGCCTCTCGGACTCGTCGAGCACGGCGTCGAGTGCGCTGGTGAGAGGCAACGGGGCGCCTACCCGGTCACCCTGTTCCAGCATTAGTTGTACATCTTTGTGATGCTGTCGGAGCCGCGAGGTCGGCGGCTCGATCCGGCCGACCAGCATCCTCGGGCCCCAGATGTCCATCGCTTTGCTGTAGGCCACTCCGTCACGCAGGACCTCCAATACCACCTCTGGATCGAGCCCGGACCGGGCAGCGAGGGTAAGGCCTTCCGCAAGTGCCAGACGGTGAGCGCCGAGCACCAGGTTGACGACCAGCTTGGTACGAGCGCCCGAGCCTGCCGGGCCGACGTGATGCACCGAGCGAGCGACGGCATCGAGGACCGGCATGCTTCGGGCGACGTGTTGGGGAGCGCCGCCAACCATGATCACCACGTCGTGGTCGTCAACCATGTTGCTCGATCCGCTGATGCAGGCGTCGACGAGACCGATCTCCATGGCTGAGAGACGGCGGGCGAGTTCGACGGTGTCCTCGGGGCGTGACGTCGTAGTGTCGATGATCAAAGCGTCCGGCGCGAGATGAGTGGAGATTCCCTCGGGCCCGATGCACACCTCACGGACCTGGTCGCCCGTCGGCAGCGAAGTAACCACCAGCCCGAGGCCTTCAGCTGCGGCGATGGAGGAATCGAACGCCTTTCCTCCACCCGCGACGAGTGCTTGACGACGCTCGGGGCTGAGATCGAAGCCGTGCACCTCGAACCCCGCCCGAGATAGGGCACCGGCCAGAGCTGTCCCCATCAGCCCTAGCCCGATCAAGGCCACCGGTTCCTTCACTTGAGGGCCCCGAGTATTTCTGGCGGCAAGCTGGCGTCGATCTCCTCACGGAGAGGTGCGACCGCAACTGAGAATGTCGCAAGCTCGGGCTCGGTCAACTCCACCACCATGGCCCCGTCGCGGCGCAGCCTATTGACGATCTCTGCCTCCTCGTGGGCGGCGGCGACCCGTTGCCACTCGATGGCGTCACGGGCGGCGTCCTCGATTGCGCGCCGGGCCTCCGACGGCCAGCTGTGCACAGCGTTCCGGTTGGCGTAGAGACCACGGGCCCCGTAGAGGTGACCGGTGAGGCTGACGTGTCTGTGATGGCGGTCGATACCGTAGGCGACGGTGTTGGAGAGGGGGTTCTCCTGGGCATCAACCGCTCCGGAAGCGATCAGGTCTATCCCTTCCCAGAGATCTGTCGGAACCGGCACCGCTCCCCAAAGCCCGACCATCCGCTCATGGATCGGGCTCGGTTGGACCCGGATCCGCATCGCGGAGCAGTCCTCGACGCGGCGCACCTCTCTCAGCCGATTGGTCAGATGTCGGAACCCGTTGTCCCAGTAGCCCAACACCTCGAGACCGGTTGCGCTCGACGTCGCCTCGCTCAGGATCCTTCCCGCCTCGCCGTCGAGCGCGCTGTGCGCACTAGCCAGGTCTTGGAAGCGATACGGGGTGTCGACCAGCGCAAGCTCAGGCACCCGATCGGTCAGATAACTGGTGGACAGATAACATATAGTGAAGTCCCCGCCCTCGACGAGGCCGAGGAGATCGCCAACCGCGCGACCCATGTCGACGACGTTCCAGACGATCTCGACATCGACCCGGGGAGCCATGCCCTCGAGTCGCCGGCGAAACCGGTCCAGGGCCCGGCTGTGGCTGCTGGCCGGAGGGGCATAGCCCGCCACCGTGAGCCTCAACATGGGCTCATTCCGTCGTCGCCGGGAGCAGCCGGCCGCTCTTCGATGAACCGCACCAGCGTCTCGTTGAACAACTCGGGCTCCTCATAGAAAGGGGCATGAGCGCTCTCCTCGAATACCACCAGCACAGCGCCTGGCACCGCAGCGGCGACGTACTCGGCTGCCTCGACGGGCGCCTGACGGTCGTACCGGCCCACGCAGACCAGGGTGGGGATCGAGATGGTGTCCAGCATGTCGCGCCAGTCGATGATCCCGTGGTCGTCGAGCATCCGCGCCCCGGCCAATGCCGGCGTCCGCATCGTTGCCCTGACCATTGCCTCGGCCTCCTCCGGCGGCGGGGGCTTTTTGAGGAGTCGATCGATCACGTCGCGGACCACGGCCTCGTGATCGGCAAGTATCAGGTCTTGGAACGCAACGGGGTCCATGATGTAACCCCATTCCCAATCCGGGCGTTTCGACATCGAAGGGGTGTTCCCCACCAGGACGAAACGACCGACCCGCATGGCCCCGAACAGCTCCCAGTAGGCGAGAGCCATACTCGAGGACCGTGACCACGCCACCAGTGTCACGTCGTCGAGATCGAGGAGTTCAAGGAGCTCTCGAAGGTCCTGCGCCGCCCTGCCCATCCGAATCCCGCGCACAACCTTCTCCGATTCGCCCTGCGACCGGGGGTCGAGGACCACCGTCCGGTATCGCGAACTCAAACCCTGCTGATGCCGCCACCACGAACCGTCCATCGCCCATCCGGCGACGAAGACGATCGAGTCACCCTCCCCTTCGTCGGTGTAGTGGAGGCCGACCCCGTCGCTAGTGGTAAACGAGGGCATCAGCGTTAGGAGTAGGCCGGACGGGATTGGCAGCCCATTTGCACGACGCGGAGCCAAGATTGCATATAGACTGCACTATATAGACAGGCTTCAGCCTGGCGTGTGAGGAGGAAAGGCAACGGCATGAAAGCTTTGATGTCAGGGCGAGCGCTTCTGCTCCTGGTTGTCATGGTCCTGGTGGTCGCCGCCTGTGGCAGCGACGGATCATCGGACACCACGGGCGGATCCGATGGCACCACCGGGTCCACCGGAGGCGGCAGCTCCGAATTCCAACTTCGAGAAGGTGTGGAAATCCCCCAGACCGACGATATGCAGGACACGAGCCAATACAAGACGGACCCCCCGTGGACGATCGGATATGCCGACGCCTCGCTGTCGAACTCCGCACGGGTGTTCGTCAACCAGTTCACCAACTGGGCGGCCTCGGAGTATGACCAGATCGAGGAAGTGGCCCGAACCGACGCCAACGACAGCCCGGACAAGCAGGTATCGGACATCGAAGATCTCCTGGTTCGGGGCGTGGACTGTCTGATTGTGGCAGCCACCTCCGAGGAGGCTGTGAACCCGGCCATTGAGGAGGCCATGGCGGACGGGATCCCGGTTGTGATCCAAGAGCGGGACGTCACCACCGAGGATTTCGTCAGCCACATCAACATTCTGACCTATGACATCGGCACCATCCAGGCGACCCAGGCCGTCGAGATGCTCGGTGGCGAGGGCAAGGTGGTGTTGCTCGAAGGCGCAGCCGGCACTGGCCCCGCAGAAGAGGCCCGGCGTGGTCACGAAGAAGTCTTTGCCGAGAACCCCGGGATCGAGGTCCTTGCCAAGGAGTACACCGGATGGTCCCGTGACGAGGGCAAGACCATCGTCGAAAACTGGCTCCAGGCCTACGACCAGATCGACGCCATCATCGCCGACAGCGGAATCCAACAGCAGGGGGCCTACGAGGCAGTCTCCGAAGCCGGCCGACTCGACGAGGTCAAGGTGTGGACGGGCGACAGCCTCCAGGGCTGGGTCCGTCAGGTCGACAGCGAATCGATCCCGGGTGTGATCGTCAACCGACCGCTCACCTTTGGCGCTTTGGCGGTCGATGCCTGCGCCGCCATCCTCTCCGGGGTTTCGGTCCCGAAGAACTGGTACGACCCAGTCGAGGCGCTGGACATCGCCAACCTGGCCCAATACATCGCCCCGGACACGCCGGGCTCCGACGAGTGGTGGAACTGGTGGCAACTCCCCGAGGAGTGGCTGCCTGAGTAGAGACACTCGTAGGAAACCAAGTCCTTCCACTGGATGAATGCCGGGAGTGGGGCAGCGAGGGCGTACGTACCTCGATGCCCCACTCCCGCGATTAGGTTTGGCCGGCCGGCGGGCATTGGAGTGACGTCTTGCTCAAGGTAGAGGGAATCTCGAAACAGTTCGACGGCGTCCAGGCTCTGTCATCCGTCGATGCCGGGTTCAACCCAGGAGAGGTGCACGCAATAGTCGGCGAGAACGGGGCCGGCAAGTCGACCCTGGTCAAAGTCATGGCAGGGGTCCATCTCGCCGACAGCGGGTCGATGTTTCTCGACGGAGAGGAGGTCTGGTTCTCGTCGCCGCGTGACGCAATAAATGCCAGCATCTCGGTGGTCTACCAGGAGCCGTCTCTCGTCCCGATGTTGACCGTCGAGGAGAACCTGATTCTGGGTCGGGAGCCAACGCGGCGGGGCTTCGTCTCGAGGAGCGAGGCCAGGGAGCTGGCGGATGATGCCTTGCGAATGGTGGGCGCCGCGATCGATCCCGGGGCTCCGGTCGAGCGGCTCACAATCGCACAGCGGCAGCTGGTCGAGATCGCCAAGGCTCTGAGCCTTCGCGCACGGATGATCCTTCTCGACGAACCGACGTCGTCCCTCTCGATCACCGAGATCGAGCGACTGCGAGGTGTCGTGGAGGACCTGCGAAGCCGCAGCGTGGCCGTGGTGTTAGTCACTCACGATCTCGATGAGGTCTTCCTCCTCGCCGACAGGGTCACGGTCCTCAAGGACGGCAAGGTGTCGCTCTCCGCAATGGTGCGCGACGTGACGTCGGGCGAGGTGATCAAGGCGATGATCGGGCGCGACCTGGCCCATATGTTCCCCCCACGCAGGGCTCGGAAGGGCGCTTCGACCTCGGTGGTCGAGGTAAAGGGACTCACGATCCCTGGGCGGGCCGAGGACATCAGTTTCGAGCTGAGAACGTCAGAGGTTGTCGGGTTTGTCGGCCTGATCGGTGCGGGGCGCACCGACGTCGCGAAAGCACTGGTTGGGGCGGTGCCGAGCCGGCATCACGCAATACTGATCGATGGCGTGGACGCCCATGTCCGTGAACCGGCGGACGCTTTAGCGCTCGGGCTAGCCCTTGTCCCGGAGGATCGACTCGCCGACGGTCTGGTCATGGATCTCGGCGTCAAGCAGAACATTTGTCTCCCGCAACTCAGCGACTTGAGCAACTGGGGGATCATCGACAAGCGCGCTGAGGCGGAACTCGCTGACACGCAGATCGAGTCGCTCAGCATCCGAACGCCATCGAATGCCACCGTGGTCCACAATCTGAGCGGTGGGAACCAGCAGAAGGTCGTCTTGGGCCGCTGGCTGGCGAAGGGTTGTCGCGTCCTCATCCTCGACGAGCCCACTCGCGGGGTCGATGTGGGTGCCAAGGCGGAGATCTATCGGATAATCCGCAATCTTGCCGACGAGGGAACGGCGGTAATGCTGATCTCGTCGGAACTCCCAGAGATCTTGCATCTCAGTGACCGAATAATCGTCATGTCAAAGGGTCGAATCGTTGCAGAGATTGAGAACACGTCGACCAGCGAAAGGGACCTGGCTAGCGAAGAGGATTTGGTGAAGCTGGCGCTCGGATTACAGGCGGAAGGATCGACCGATGTCTGAGCCTGCCCAGTCATCCGTAGTCGATCAACAGGCGCCAGTCGGTAAGCGCGCCATCACCCGCTGGACCGGTCCAGGTTGGCTCTGGCTCCTCCTGTTGGTCATCGTCGTGGTGGCAACGTTGGTGGCTGAAAACTTCCTCAGCTCTCGCAACCTGAGCAACGTCCTTCGGCAAATGATTCCGCTCGGCATCGTTGCCGTCGGTCAGACCCTGGTGATCCTCATTGCAGGCGTGGACCTGGCTGTTGCCGCGACGATCAGCATGGCGAACACCGCGTTGATGGGGATAGTCGCAGGGCAGACAGCGAACGTTCCACTGGGGATAGCCGTCGCCCTGGGCGCCGGCCTGGTGGTCGGACTCGTCAACGGCGTCGTGATCAACCTGACCCGGGTGCCCGCCCTGATCGTAACCCTTGGTACGGCCAGCATTGTCACCGGCATCACCTTCCTGTACACAGGCCAGACCAACTTCGGAGAGCCGGCCCAGATCATGAACGACATCGGTTTCGGTTCCATAGGCCCGATTCCCATCCTCTTCTTCCTCTACGCACTCATTGCTGCGGTCGGGTTGATCGTGCAGAACCGCACATCATTCGGTCTACACCTATTCGCGGTGGGAGGATCGGAAAAGGTGGCACGCAGCTCGGGGATCCGGGTGGAGCGGGTCCGTTTGGTCGCCTACGTGATCTGCGGGACTCTGGCTGCGGTGGCCGGTGTGGCGATGTCGATGCGGATGGGTGCCGGTGAGCCCCTGTCCGGTATCGGGTTTGACTGGGATTCGATCGCCGCCGTGGTTCTAGGTGGCACCGCCTTGACCGGGGGACGGGGTGGGATCGGCGGCACGATCGGCGGCGTGGCGATCATCTCGATACTCAACAATGTGATGAACCTTGCCGGCGTGTCTTCATTCACCCAGATCGTGGTCAAGGGGATCATCGTCCTCATCGCGGTCGTGCTGGCGGCGAGCGTCACACGCCGGGTCGCAGGCGAGGCCAGAGCGTTCGTCACTGGCAAAATGCGGCGGGCCGCAGGCGGGGAGGCGGCCGCCGGATGAGCACGGTCTCCGACGCCAAGGGCGCAGCAACAGCCGCTGGACTGTTCACCGCGGTCAAAACGAGGTGGGCAGTGTTCGGGCCGTGGGCGATCCTTCTCATTCTGATCGTGGGGTCGGCATTGATCTCACCCGCCTTCATGAGCACGACCAACCTGGTCAACATTCTTCGGCAGGCGGCGCCGCTGATGATCGTGGCACTGGGTCAGACTCTGGTGATCCTCGTGGGCGGGATCGACGTGTCGGTGGGTGCCCTGATCGCCACCACCACGGTGATCGGTGGAAGCTTCATGCGGGACAGCAATGCAATGATCGGACCGACCATTCTCCTGGTCGTAGGGGTTGGCGTGGTCGTCGGGTTGGTCCACTATCTGATGATCGTGCGCATCCGCACCGACGCCTTGATCACCACCCTCGGGACGATGCTGATCCTCAGCGGTCTGAACCTGATCTACACCGGCGGGGCTCCGCGAAGCAATGTTCCCGATCTCTTCCGCAAGCTCTCGGACGGGCGCCTTCTCGGGATCCCCCTGATCGTCGTGGTGGCGCTGGTAATTGCTGGCGTCCTCAGCTTTGGCCTGAGGAGATCGACCTTTGGGAGGCGAATCTACGCGGTGGGAAGCAACCGCGCCGCAGCTCGACTCGCCGGGATTAGATCTAACCGGGTTGAGGGTCTCGCCTACATAGCCTGCAGCGTTCTCGCGGTCATCAGCGGCCTGGCGTTGCTGGCAAGAATCGGCACCGGTGACACCGCGGCTGGAGAAGGGATGGAGTTGGATTCGATTGCCGCAGTTCTCATAGGTGGGACCGCATTCGGCGGCGGCAAGGGCCGAGTCGAAGGGACCATCGCTGGCGTGCTCATCCTCACGGTGCTTTTCAATATCTTCAACCTGATGGGGGTGAGCAGGTTCGCTCACCTCATCGTGAAGGGGGTCGTCGTGATCGTCGGAGTCGCCCTCTACTCGACGAGACGACGCGAGGCGAGTAGTTAGGGCTCCGCCCGATTCAGAGCTTGGCCCATGCCTCGATGTCGTCGGGCCGATAGTCTCGGCTCACCCCGGCCCGTTCCAACAGAGAGTCTCGCGAGGCCACGGCCTTCTCGAGGACGGATGTCACATCGATCGACAGCATTTTGCCAGCTCGTTTGACGAAGCGCCCGCCGACCATCACCGAATCCACATTCCCGGCGTGGGCCATCACCACCACCGCAGCTATTGGTCTGTTGAGCGGGGCCAAGTTGAGGTCGTTGGCTCGAATCATGACAATGTCCGCTTCCTTCCCCGGCGAGATTGTCCCCACTCGGGCGCCGAGTCCGCACGATCTGGCGCCGTCGATGGTCGCCATCCTGAGGACGTCCTCGGAACTGATCGTCAACCGCTCCACCATCTCCGCCCGCCTGATCGACTGCTCATTCACCAACGCCCGCTCGGTGGCCAGAGCGCACCGCATTACGGAGAACATGTCGCCACCCACCGTCACTGGCACATCGACCGAAAGGCTGGAGACGATGCCGTGTGCCAGCGCCCGTCCGGTGATGGGGAACCCCAGGCCCATGTGCATCTCGACCTCGGGCGATATGGAGATCGAGGCCCCGCTGTCAGCCATGAGCCGCAAGTCCTCGTCAGAAAACTGGTTGCCGTGGACCAAGGTGGTGTCCTCCCCGAGGACGCCCTGCTCGTGAAGGCGAAGCACCGGTTGGTGTCGCAGCGACCAGGCGCCCTCCCCGGCATGGGCAGTGATCCTGATACCAAGTTCCCTGGCCAGCCTCCAGTCGCCAGCGCTGGTTTCGGGCGTCGTGTGCTGCGGGCCCCGGGCGGCCATCATCAGCCCGACCAGACCATCGTCGTTCGACAGCTCCTCATTGCGCACCCGGCGAATGTCGCTGGAATGCGGAATGGTGCTGTCGATGTACCACTCGGTGATCCTCTCGTCGTTTGGTGTCCCGTAGGCGAACATCGCTCGCCCCCCATATTCCTTGAGGGCGGCCACTGAACCGTCGGCGTGCCCTGGAGAGTTCATGATGTGGGCCCAGTCAACCAGGGTCGTCACGCCTGAGCTCAAGGCCTCGGTGGCACCGAGAAGCGTGGCGGCGTACACGTCGTCTGCTGTGAACTGGGGCCCGATCCGGCTTCGAATCCCTGCCAAGTACTCTGGGAGCGACCAGTCGGAAGACATTCCCTTGATCGCCGTTTGCCACGTATGCCGATGGGTGTCGACGAGACCCGGTATGAGAAGCATGTGTGAGGCATCCACCACGTCGCTGCCCGGCTCATTTATTTCCTGGGCAACCTTCGCGATCTGGCTTCCTTCGATTAAGACGTCCCCTTGTGCCATCTCCCCAATCGAAGAATCGAGGGAGATAATGTAACCGCCTTTGAGTGTCAATCGCTGCAAATGCTTGCCTTTCGTGACGCCTTGAATGGACTCTAATCGTCAGGGACACTCAGCATCGGAGGCCTGAGCTCCTTTGCTAAGGCAGGTGGTGGAGTGAATTCCGAGGTTGTGCTTGGCGCGGTTTGAACATCAGGTGACGTCATGACTCGAATCTCAGTGACTCCAGACTCGGCCCACCGGAACACGTCCCGTTTCTGAATGTCGACTGATGTCAGGCTCGATTGACTTGAACGAAGATGGCAGGATTCAGTTCGCGCGCCTTAGGCATTCCTGCTCTATCAGCGCCGAGTACTGACCAATCTCCATACGGGAGCATATGAGTGACACAAGGGGGCCGGGATGAAAGCAGTTCGACTCCACACTCCGGGTGGTGTGGACAACCTTGTCTATGAAGATGTGGACACTCCCGCCCCTCTCGCCGGCGAGGCGCTGGTCAGGGTTCATGCTGCCGCCATCACCCGCGACGAGCTCAACTGGCCCGTCGAACGTTTGCCCGCCATCCCTTCCTATGAGCTGTCCGGAACGGTGGTGGCGATCGGCGAGGGAGTCGCTGAGGTTGAACTCGGGCAGGCCGTTTATGCCTTGACCGGCTTCGAGCGGGACGGCGTGGCCGCCGAGTTCGCCGCGGTACCCGCAGCGAGACTCACCTCCAAGCCGGCGACGCTGAGCCATGTCGAGAGTGCGGCTGTGCCGCTTCCCGCCCTGAGCGCCATGCAAGGCTTGTTCGACCATGGCCATCTCGAGAAGGATCAGCGAGTCTTGATTCATGGGGGAGGAGGCGGCGTCGGCGCATACGCGGTTCAGCTTGCTCACCTGCATGGCGCCTACGTGATTGCCACTGCATCGGGAGAGCGAGTCGAAGCGGCACGGACTCTCGGCGCCGACGAGGTCATCGACCACACGGTGGCTGACTTCTCAACTATCGCGCCGGTGAACCTGGTGTTTGACACCGTTGGGGGTGATCGACTTGCCCACTCCTTATCGGTCTTGGAGCCGGGTGGGCGGCTGGTCTCCGTCGCAGAGGAGCCGCCTCCCGCCATGTGCGCCGAGCACGGTGTCGAGGGCAACTTCTTCATAGTGGAACCAGATCGCAATCAGCTCGAAGAGCTAGCCCGTCTCGCCGACCAGGGCCAACTCCGGGTGCTGGTAGACAGGACCTACTCGCTGGCCGAAGCGCGAAGGGCGTTCGAGCGGAGCCTTGATCGAACCGGTCTGGGTAAGGTGGTGCTCCGAGTCATCGACGGCGACTAGAGGGATTGCCCGGTTAGATTTAGCGCTCTCGTTGATACATGGTCCGTGTTCGTTACGATGTGAGGGTCAGCACAGGGAACGCGGCACCCGCTGGAGCCAGAAGCCACCACTTGGTCGGGCAGCGTGACTCCGCTCGATCCGGCCCGATCGCGATGCCGAGGAGGACTGATGGCCAGCACGATCAATGAAGAACTACTTTCGGCCAGCCAGCCTGCGAATGATCTGATGGATCGGGCCGCCAGTGCACTTCTCGCCATCGGTTCCCGGATACGCCAGCTACGCGGCGAACGGGGTCTCACCCTTCAGGGGCTGGCAGACATGACCGGGTTGTCGGCATCGCTGTTGAGCCTGGTCGAGAGGGGCAAGACCAGTCCTTCGATCGGGACCCTGGTAGCGATCGCCCATGCCTTCGAGGTGCACATGACCGATCTCATGCCGGAGGCCCCGACTACCGACGAGTTACCGGCTCTCAGGTATGACGAACAGCGTGTCTATGCAACTCCGGAGGGAGTCACCCGGCGGATCCTTCGTGACGATCGAGTCCGGGGGCTGGAGGTTGCCTTGAACGAATACGGTCCGGGTGGTCGAAGCGCCGATTCGTTGCTCCATCATGCGGGCTATGAGTACGGTGTCGTCATCGAGGGCACGCTCACGGTGGAAGTGGACGGTCATTCCTACGAACTTCAGCCGGGGGACTCGATCGCTTACGACTCGACACATCCGCATCGGATCATCAATCGAGGGTCGGGGGCGGCGAGGGCGATGTGGGTGAACCTTGACCGAGCCTGAGTCGCGTTCGCGCTCAGTGAAGACGTTTGACTGTCGCTCGACACAAGTGCCACACTTACTTCGGTGAAGCCGGCGGCGTTCGACTACTTCGCTCCTGAGTCGCTGACCGAGGCTCTGACCATGCTCCGTGATGTTGAGGGCGCCAAGGTTCTCGCCGGTGGCCAGAGCTTGGTCCCGGCTATGAACTTCCGATTGACACGCCCTGTCGCGCTGATCGACATCAACCGGGTGCCCGGACTCGACGGTGTCAGAATCGATGGCGACGAGGCGCAGATCGGGGCTCTCACCCGTCACCGAGCTTTCGAGCAGCCTGTCGTTCCCGGCCCGCTCGGTCGGCTCATGGTCGAAATGGCTCACCACGTCGGTCATCTCCCGATCCGGGTAAGAGGAACGTTTGGCGGGAGCCTGGCCCACGCCGACCCTGCAGCCGAATGGTGCCTCCTCGCCCGCACGCTCGATGCCACCATGGTCACGCAGAGCAGCGAGCAGGAGCGTCGGATCCCGGCGTCCGATTTCTTTTCGACAGTATTCACCACCGCACTGGAGGAGGATGACCTCCTCACCGAGGTCCGACTGCCGCTACTCGGAACCGGGCATCTGGTCGGGTTCTCCGAGTTCAGTCGCCGGGTGGGCGACTTCGCACTGGTGATGATCATCGTGGTGGCGGAGGTGCAAGAGGGCACGGTGACCGAGGCAAGGATCGGCGCGGGCGGGGTATCCGACATCCCGCTGCGCCTCTCCTCGGCGGAGGCTGTCCTCCGTGGGAGGAGGTGGGACCCATCCGTCTGGGCCGAGGCCGCTGAAGCGGGACGGGCAGAGGTGGAGCCACTCGAGGACATCCACGGCTCGGTCGAGTATCGACGGGATCTCGTTGGGGCCTTGATCCAGAGAGCGTGCCGGCAGGCGACCGAATGAAACTGGTCGGTACCCCTATTCGTCGGCGGGAGGATCCCGAGCTCCTCACCGGTCGCAAACGATTCATTGCCGATCTGACTGCCGGCTGCCAATCCGTGGCATTTGTGCGTTCACCTATGGCGGCGGCTCAAATCGTCGGGATAGAACGTCCCGAAGGGGCCTCGGTGTTCACCGCCGCGGATCTGACCGGAGTGGGCTCGATCGAGCCCATCCTCCATCGGCCCGACTACTTCCGGGCTCCACAGCCGGTGCTGGCTGTTGACCGGGTTATCTATCTCGGAGAGCCGATCGCGGCGGTGGTGGCCGATACCCGCCGGGAGGCCGAAGACTTGGCTGACGCGGTATATGTCGATCTCGAACGGCATGATCCGGTGGTGACTGCTAAAGCCGCCCTGGCCGACAACAGCAGGATCGTTCATCCCGGTGCCGAGTCCAACGTCGTCGTGTCGGGCGTGATCGACACTGGCGACATCGACGCCACCTCGGAATCTGCGGTTGAGCGCATCGAGCTGGAGCTCACCTGCCGAAGACAGAGCGCGGCTCCGATCGAGACCAGGGGAGCGGTGGCCCGCTACGACGAAGAGTCGGAGAAGGTCACTCTGCACGCCTCGACGCAGATGCCTCATGTGCTGCGCACGGCGATCTGTGACCTTCTCGGAATGCAGGAAGCAGACCTGCGGGTGATCGCACCTGCAGTGGGAGGTGCCTTTGGCCAGAAGATGTGTCTCCCTGCCGAGTACGCGGTGCTTGTATGGCTGGCCAGGCATCTGCGCAGATCGTTGGCCTGGATCGAGGACCGCAGGGAGAACTTCACCTCATCGTTCCATAGCCGGGACCATCACTATCGGATCTGGGGGAGTTTCGACGCCGACGCGCGCCTCGTCGCTATCGAAGGAGATCTGGTGGCCAATGTGGGCGCCTACTCCTGCTACCCGGTCACCTGGGGTGTGGAGCCTTTGATGGCGATGGCCGAGCTCCCAGGGCCATACGACTTTCAGTCATACCGGGTGCGAGCCCGGGGTGTCTCCACCAACACCTGTCCCATGTCGCCATACCGGGGGGTCTCACGACCTGTGCTCACCCTGGCCATGGAGCGGATGATGGACGTGGCTGCCGAGCGTTTTGGACTGGACCCGGTGGAAATCAGACGTCGCAACCTGATCACCCGGTTTCCTTACCGATCGGCGACGGGCATCGTGTACGACGAAGGCTCCTACGTCGCCTCCCTAGAGAAGGCGGCGGAGGTCGTGGACGTCGACTCGTTTCGGCGCCGGCAGGCCGAGGCCAGGGAGGCGGGGAGGTTCCTTGGGATCGGTTTCTCAGTGTTTTCCGAACGCACCGGATACGGCACCCCGGCATTTGCCCCGAGGAACATGGATGTGACCCCTGGCTACGAGACGGTGGAGATGGCCATGGATCCCTCGGGAGGGGTGGAGGTGAGGATCGGGGCCAGCCCGCACGGCCAGGGGTTGGTCACGACGCTGAGCCAGGTCGTCGCCGACGGGCTCGGTCTGCCATTGGAGTCGGTCCGAGTCGTGCATGGCGACACAGACCGCACCCCTTATGGATGGGGCACGTTCGCTAGCCGCTCGATGGTGATCAGTGGTGGGGCCACCAAGTTGGCCGCGGAGAGGTTGCGTGAGGCAATAGTGGCGGTGGCAGGCGACATGCTGGAAGCGGCGCCCGAAGACATCGAACTCGCCGAAGGGCGGGCGGTGGTCCGGGGGACCGACCGGGGAGTGGACATATCCGACCTAGCCCGACAGGCGTATCACCATACCCCGAAGCTCGCCCCCGAACGTGAGCCCGGTCTCCGTGCCACCGCCAGCTACGACCCCGCCGGGACGTTCTCCAACGCGTGTCATGTTGCCGTGGTGGAGGTAGATATCGAGACCGGAGGGGTTCGTGTCGACCGGTTCGTAGTCGTGGAGGATGCGGGGCTCCTCATCAACCCTGTCATCGTGGATGGCCAGATCGCGGGCGGAGTGGTGCAGGGAATCGCCAACGCCCTGTTCGAAGAGGTGATCTACGACGACGGGGGCAACATCCTCACCACCACCTTGTTCGACTACCTCCCACCGACCGCCTCGGAGATCCCGCCGATCGAGATCCATCATCTCCAGACCATCACCGATGCGTCGCTCACCGGCGCCAAGGGCCTGGGGGAGGGTGGCGCCATTGGCTCTCCGGCAGCGGTGATCAACGCGGTATCCGACGCGCTGCGACCATTGGGCGTTCAGGTCACGGAGATGCCCGCCACACCGGATCGGATTCGGAGGATGATCAGAGAAGCGACCAAGGAGATGATGTGATCTCGTCGCGAGCGGTGACTCTGTTGGTGAATGGAGTCGATTACGTGGTGGAGGTCGAGCCACGCAAAACTCTGGCCGACACCCTTCGCGAAGACTGCGGGCTGACCGGCACCCATCTCGGCTGTGAGCACGGCGTATGTGGCGCATGCACCATTTTGATGGACGGCAGCCCGGTCAGGTCCTGTCTGCTCTTCGCGGTGCAATGTGAAGGTGCGGCCATCGAGACGGTGGAGGGCCTGGCAGTCGGAGGCGATCTCCATGTGCTCCAGCAGGCTTTCTGGGATCATCACGGTCTGCAGTGCGGTTTCTGCACTCCCGGGTTCCTCATGCTCGCCAAAGGGGCTTTGGCCGAAGACCCTGATCTCACCGGCGAAGCATTGCGAGAGGTGCTCTCATCGAATCTCTGCCGGTGCACCGGATATCAGAACATCGTCACAGCGGTTGAGGACGCAGCCGCCCGAATGCGGTCATGACATATATCGGCCGGCCGATCCGCCGGCTGGAAGACCCGCCGCTCCTCACGGGGAAGGCTCAATTCGCCGCCGATCTGGTCTTTCCTGGCGAGGTGTCGATGCGGGTGGTGCGGTCACAAGTGGCCTCAGGCCGGATCCTGGGGGTCGAGCTAGAGCAGGCCTTGCAACTGCCCGGAGTGGTGGCGGTGTGGACCGCCGATGACCTCGACTTACCGCCCATCGGCTTCCGCATGACGGACGTGGGAGGATTGGAGAGTTATCGGCAGCCGGTGCTCGCCTCCGACTACGTGAGATACGTGGGCGAGCCGATGGCGGTGGTGTTCGCGGAGAACGCCTACCTGGCCGAGGACGCGGCTGATCTGGTCTGGGTCGAGATCGAAGAGCTCGAGCCCGCCCTCGACGCCACCCTCCCCGGGACTTTCCTCCCCGGAATGTCCGCCGACGCGGCAATGATCGAGAAGGCCTATGGCGATGTTGAGGCAGCCATGGCGAGCTCCGAGCACCTGATCGAGCTCGAACTGACCGTTGGGCGTCACACCGGGGTCCCGCTCGAGACCCGGGGAGCGATCGGCGTCTGGGACGGGAACATCCTGCGCCTGTATGGGGCGGCGAAGGTTCCCCATTACAACCGGGACGCCATCGCCCAGATGCTTGGTCTGTCGCCCGAGATGGTCCAGCTCCACGAGAACCACGTGGGCGGCGGCTTCGGAATCAGGGGTGAGCTCTATCCGGAAGACGTGCTGGTCTGTGCCGCGGCGAGGATCCTCGAACGCCCGGTACGTTGGATCGAGGACCGGCGAGAGCACCTGACCGCCGCCAATCATTCACGCGATCAGGTGCACCGGATCAAAGTGGGTTTCGACGACCGGGGGTTCGTCGTCGCGATCGACGACGAGTTCTGGCAGGACCAGGGCGCATACGTCCGCACCCACGCCGCCACCGTCACCGACCTGACCGCCGCCATGCTCCCCGGTCCTTACCTGGTCCCGGCATATCGGGCCAGGGGCCACATGGTGCTCACCAACAAGACGCCCGCCGGCACCTATCGCTCGCCCGGTCGCTACGAAGGCACCTTCGTTCGGGAGCGGGCCATCGACGCAGTGGCTTCGCGTCTCGGACTCGACCCGTTTGAGGTCAGGCGGGTGAATCTGATACCAGAGGAACGAATTCCGTTCGAGCGCGGGATCGATGCACTAGGCACCGAGGTGATCTACGACTCGGGTCGCTACCACGACCTGCTGGAACGGGTGCTGCAACACCTCGACTACCCGACTCTCCGTCGTGACCTGGAACGCAGACGCGCTGCAGGGGAGATGGTCGGATTCGGGCTCGCTTACTTCGTCGAGAAGAGCGGGCTGGGGCCGTTCGACGAGGTTCGGGTGGAGGTCGATACCGACGGCCGGGTCGAGGTGATAACGGGTGCGGCATCCCTCGGCCAAGGGGTGGAGACTTCCATCGCCCAAATATGCGCCGAGGAGCTTGGGGTGGCCATCGAGTCGGTCCGGGTCACCCATGGCCAGACCGAACGGATAGGGCGCGGGATGGGAGCCTTCGCCACCAGGGTCACGGTCATGACCGGTTCCGCGACGACTATGGCAGCAGGCTCGGTTCGAGAGAAGGCGCTGCGCGTCGCTGCCGACCTTCTCGAGGCCAACGCGGCCGACCTCCGGATCGAGGACGGTCGGGTGTTCGTCGAGGGCAGCCGCAACGGTCCCTCGCTGACCCTGGCAGACCTGGCTTTGGCGGTAGCACCGGGGTCTGACGGGGCAGGGCGTCATGGTGCCGGTCTGGTCGCCACGGAGGAGTTCCTCGCCGACCACATGACCTATCCCTACGGCATCCACGCCGCGGTTGTGGTGGTGGACCCAGCCACCGCTGGATGCAGGGTGATCCGGTACCTGGTCGGTTATGACGTGGGCCGGGCGGTCAACCCGATGCTGGTCGAAGGACAACTCGTGGGTGGGGTGGCCCAGGGGATCGGTGGCGCCCTGCTCGAGGAGTTCCGATACGACGACGCCGGCCAGCCGCTGTCTGCGTCGTTCATGGATTACCTGCTGCCGACGGCGTCGGAGATCCCGGCCGTGGAATTGGTCCTTCGTGAAGACGCCCCGAGCCCGCTCAACCCTCTCGGGGTGAAAGGGGCGGGGGAGGGCGGCATCAACGCGACCGGAGCGGTCATCGCCGCCGCCGTGGACGACGCCCTGGGCCTGCCCATGGCCGTCCTCAGGCTCCCGATATCTCCCGAGCGACTTCACCAACTCCTGAGCGGTTGACGCACCCGGATCGGTGGTGATCGGCCGCGACCGGAATCCGCCACCGTGTTGAGCAACGCTCACGCGGATTGTGTAGTGTCAAAACCAGAGAACCCGTCGTGTAGGAGAGTCGTCCCCAATGCCCCCACAGCTCGTGCAGTCCAGCGCCCCCCGACCGCTCGCCAACTACTCGGAGGCGTTCAAGGTGGGGAACCTCGTATTCGCGGCGGGTCAGCTGGCCTCGGACTTTCAGACCGGTGTGCCGCAAGAGGCCAGTATCAACAAGGCCTTCCCGTTCTACGGGTCGGAGATCAAGCAGCAGACCCGCTACATCCTGGACAACCTGAAGGCCACATTCGAAGCGGCCGGGTCGTCACTGGCCAACATCGTCAAGGCACAGGTCTTCATGACCGACATGCGGGATTTCAACGGATTCGACGAGGTTTGGAAGGAGTACTTCGGGGACAACATCCCGGCACGAACCACGGTCGGCACCACCGAGCTGCTGGGAGCGGGGCCGGCCCAGCTGATCGAGATCGATCTGATCGGGCACACCAACGAGGTCGAACATGAGGTGATCGCTTCCGAGGGACCCCGGCCCCTGGCCAATTACACCGAGGCCATCCGTGTCGGCAATCTGGTGTTCGCTGCGGGCCAGATCGCCAACGATTTCGTCACCGGTGTGCCGCCTGACGCGAGGATCCATCCCAACTTCCCCTATTACGGCTCGGACATCAAGCTCCAGACCCGCTACATCCTGGAGAACTTCAAGAAGACCTTCGCTGCAGCCGACGCCTCGCTCGCCAATGTGGTCAAGGCTCAAGTCTTCCTTCGCAGCCTCCACGACTTCAATGCCTTCGATGAGGTGTGGAAGGAGTACTTCGCCGGTTCGCCACCCCCCCGCACCACGGTGGGTATTACTGAGCTGCTGGGATCTGGGCCCGACCAGCTTCTCGAGATCGATCTCATCGCCCACACCAACGACACCACCAAGCAGGTGGTGCAATCGGACGCTCCCAAACCACTAGCGGCATACTCCGAAGCCGTGGTTCTCGACGGGTTGGTGTTCGCCGCCGGGCAGCTGGCGTCCGACTTCAAGACGGGGGTTCCGGAAGAGGCTCAGGCCAACGCGGCGTTTCCGTTCTACGGGTCGAACATCAAGAGTCAGACCAGGTTCATCCTCGACAACTGCCGGCGCACATTCGAGGCGGCGGGCTCCTCGCTCGACAACGTGTTCAAGGCACAGGTGTTCATGACAGATTTGCGCGACTTCAACGCCTTCGATGAGGTGTGGAAAGAGTATTTCAAGGTTCCACCCGCTCGAACCACTGTGGGTACGACAGGACTTCTCGTCAAGGACACCCTCGTCGAGATCGACCTCATCGGCTCTGTGGATTGAGCCAAACGCGAAATGAAACCAAAACGAAAGGAACGGAGATGAGAGCTCGACTGCGGCGGGTGGTCATCCTCATGGTGATCGCCCTCTTGGTGGCGGCCTGCGGCGACGGCGAAGGAACCGACACCACCGGGGCCGGTGGTACCACCACGACGAGTGGTTCAGTTACTACGGCCGGAGGGGGCGAGGAAGGGCCGATCAAGGTCGGATTCATGATTGGCGTGACCGGTGACTACGCCCCTTACTACCCCCCGAGTGAGGCCGGTGCACTGATCGCCATCGAAGAGATCAACGCGGCCGGTGGGGTACTAGGTCGTGAATTCGAACTGGTCATCGGCGACAACCTGTCCACAGCCGAAGGTGCTGTGCAGGCCTTCAACAAATTGGTGGATGTGGACGGTGTGGTAGCCATTGGCGGCGTCGAGTCCGACGGGGCTGTTGCCAACCTCCAGAGCATAAAGGATCGGCAGATACCGACCATCTGCCCTGCGTGCGGAACCGACAAGCTGGACGAGGCCGGCGGCGACTACATATGGCGCATTACCGGGTCGGACAGCGACGGCGGGTTGATCGCGGCGCAGTTCGCACGGGACTCCGGCTATACCAGGGTTGCGATGCTCGTTCAGAACACCGAAGGCGCCGCCGGGCCGGCCTTGGTGTTCAAGGAAGTTTTTACTGAGATGATCGGCGGCGAGGTGGTAGTCGACGTCAGGTTCGAACCGGGGCAGGCCAGCTATCAGGCCCAGGTCGACGAAGTGTTCGCTGCAGATCCCGAAGCCGTCTATCTGGCGGCCGGCTTTGAGTCCGGTGGCATCATCCTCCAGGAGGCGGCCCGGCGCGGCGTGGAAACCAACTGGCTGTTCTCCCCGGACCTCATCGTTCCCGAGATCGCGGGTTTGCCGGGAGTCGACCTGGCCGATGGTGTTGCCCGGGCGGCGATCGCCGCCTACGACACATCGAGCCCGGCCTATGAGTCCTATGCGGCGAGGTATGAGGCAATGACCGGCGATGCACCGAGCTCGGGTCTGTACGACGCCAACCAATACGACCAATACATCATCCTGGCCCTCGCCATGGCGGCGGCCGGGACCACGGACGGCCCGGCAGTGGCAGCTGAGATCGCTGGCATTCTGAACGGTCCCGGCACCGTGGTGTACAGCTTCGCTGAGGGTTTGGCCGCAATCCAAGCTGGTGAGGACATCGACTACCACGGTGCCTCGTCGGGTCTCGACGTCAACGAATTCGGCAACCTGGCAAGTCCGGTATTTGGCGAACAGAACATCGTCGACGGGGCATGGACTCAGATTGCCGAGGTCGCTCTGGACGAATCGCTCCGATGACAACTTTCATCCGGGTGAGGTGGGATGCCATCTCACCCGGGTGATTCCGCAGATGCAAAACATCATCTTCGGCCTCGTCAGTGGAAGCATCCTCGCCCTGGCAGCAGTCGGCTTCTCAATGATCCGACAAACCGAAGGGTTCATCAACATCGCCCACGGGCAGATGCTGACCGTGGGCGCCTTCCTGGGCTTCATCTTCGTCAACTCGTTGGGTCTCAATGTCTTCGTTGCGGGCCTGCTGGTCATGGTTGCTGTCGGTGTGCTTGGCGTGGTGCTCTCGCTGGTCGTCTTCGAGCCGGTGTCGGCAAATGGGGCGCTGGCACAGCTCTTCACGTCGATCGGCCTGGCCTACGTGATGTATGGCCTCATCCGG